>Ga0208975_1000164_pt1 | contig 35402 bp, 18 predicted proteins | sample GreLakmeER78MSRF_FD_187700 | JGI IMG/M metagenome (GOLD analysis project Ga0208975, IMG submission 187700) | Freshwater lentic microbial communities from great Laurentian Lakes, MI, USA - Great Lakes metaG ER78MSRF (SPAdes) | ecosystem: Environmental > Aquatic > Freshwater > Lake | place: Great...
TACGTGTCTAGTTTCAATTTTATTGCGAATAGGATCAGTGTTTACACTAGCACGGTCATCTACCACTTTAGAATAAGTTTCATTGTATAAACTTGCACTAGTTCCTGTGCTATTAGGTGTAAGATAGGTAATAATGCCCGTAGGATCTATAGTAGTTCCTCCGTTACCAAATGCCATCTCATAGATGAATCCCTGTCCTGCATTAGCAATACTTTCTGCTAATGAGATGCTCATGTTTTCGTAGTGGATAGCATTGCGCTTATTAATAAACACTTCACCAGTTTCTGGATTGTGAATTTTAATATGCCCTTCAATGTGTATTCCTGATAAGTCTTTACCTTGCATAAATGATCTCTTTTTTATATTTACCTAATACTAATAAGTGGGTAGATTATACCGTCTACCCACTTAAATATTAGTCATTTTGATTATTAGACAGCGTGTACTGATATTTATCTGTCAAATATTCTGGAAATATTGCCTCTGAATTTTTAATAAAATTAGCAATCTCACTGTTAGAGTTATGTAGATCAGTTTCGCCCCACTGGGTGCCTGTCTTTTTAATCACTACAATTCGTGTGTCTGCTGCTGCCTGATCTGTTAAACTAATACCACTGGCAACTCCATTTACTGAGAACTCAGCAGTAAAGTTAGAGTCGCCTTCCGGGCTGTAAGGATAGCCGTTTGACTCTTCAAATAACGTATAGTCTACTTTCTTTAATTTATATCCGCCTACAAATACGTCAATTTCATTTACACTAGTTGGTATATATCGTAATGCTACATTAGATGTACTACCATTGCTTATAGAAGTTTCAATAACATGAGTGTCAGCATACGGAATAGTTTCTGTTGGTCCAATGTCTAACACTAATGTGTGCTCTAAATGTACATTAGGTGCTCCTGTACCTAATGTAGCACGGCGTAATTGCCCTAAAGTATTGCCTACTTTCGTAAAATACTCAATACGCTCGCCATTAATTTCAATAATGCCAGGCAAATTCAATACAGGATTAGGTGAGCTTAGTTTTGATCCGTCGACTAGTAGAATTTCTGCATCTTTCTGCAGTAAATCTCTAGCTAATCGTGTAGACTTAGCTTTAGAAATTCTCTTATAGTGTGTGCGATTTAATATATCTTTAAACTGCATGTAACCATAACTAGATTTAATATGTTGGTCACTAAAACAAACTATGTCTAAATAATCTGTAGTTTCCATAGGAGCTGCTAATTTCACTGTAACATGATCTGCATCTAAATAATAGTCAACGCTATGTGTTAAAATTTTACCATTCTTAATAACCCAAACGTAATCGTCAGTAACAACTGATCTACTTAATTTAAATTTACCGCCAACTAAGTGTTTAGCTCTAAAATAATCGTATGTTCCGCTAACTAATGACCCGCTTAGACTAGTATACTCTGTTTCACGTTGAATAGCTTCAACAGAATGATTGTAAAAAGATATTACTTCTACAGTGCCCGTTGGTGGAGTTGTAAAATTTATTTGATTACCATTTATTGTATAGTTTTCATATGCTAACTTAGCTACAGTTAAGGTTGCTCCTTCTACATATGCTTCTGCTCTTAGATTAATTGTAACTCCAGAGTAATCAATTACATAACCAGATCCATATGTTAACTGGGCTCCGTTTACAAAGATTGCAAAATCTGTAGGTGTTGGAACATAAGGAGGTGACTTATAGGCAGCTAATGTATAATCTAATGTATTATTTTCTAAAACAAAATATTCATTTACAGTTGTTCTATATATAAAATTTCCAGCACTTACTAAAACATTATTTGCATATGGTTCGGTAGTGCCTATTGGATTTGCTAGTGTAAAGGTGTCTAGCACACCATCTGTTGGCAGTGTTTCAATTTTAATAATAGATGCTGTTTGATTTTCATCAGCAGTTATCATATAAGTGATTAATTCGTTAACAGGTCGAGCTGCTGCAAATCTAATACCAACTTTATCTAATGATGCGTATGCGTCTGTAGTCTGAAATAGCTCGTAATCAACAGCTAGCCCGTCAACTAACACTACTGATCCTATTCCTTCAATCCACGGCGCATTAGTTACGTACTCTAATGTTGCGCCATCTGATATAAAATAGTCAGAATCTAATAATGATTCACTGGCTACACTAAATGTAATTACACTTAAAATTTCTTTATCTGCAGGCGGTGGTGCTGTTAATAGAGTAACTGTACTATCTTGCCAGTTTACTGTGTAATCGATACCTTGTCTCAGAATATTACTATCCACCTTAACAAATATAGATGCAAGATTGCCAGGAATTTGACCCATGTTAAATTCATTTGTTGCTCCATCACAGATAAAATTCTTAAACATTATCTTAGCAGAACCAGCAGTTGGTAACTGATAAACTTTAATTGCTACAGCATCTGAAATATGTCCTGGAACAATTTCTTCAGGAGCAGCACTGGTCAACGGAGTAACTAAGCCAGACCCTTCTAAAATAATGTCATCAGGTGCTATACCTGTTGCAGATGTCAGTGCTGTTCCTTCAAATGCTCCGCCACTTAACTGCGTATCGTACTCATTCTCAAGCGGAGTATAACTGCCATCGCTGGTACTCTTACGGAAGATAACTTTGTCATTTACATTAATTGTTAAATTTAAGTTAGGTAAAGTAAAGACCTGTGTGGTGCCATCACCGATAATTGGCGTCATTACTACATATGGCTTACCTGGCATCGGGTACGTTACAAACTCAGAATCGTCAATTCTTTGTCCGTTTACATACACGTTTATTTCTTCTCCGTCTGTAGGAGAATAATCTAAATCGTATGTATATTGTGATGCACCTGCTGAAAAGATTTTATCATCAAATGTAGCATCAAACGATTCCCATGCGTCTGGCGCAATGTCTTCTCCGTTTGTGCCTACCATCCAACCGCCTCTAACATTAAATCCTAATCCAGTTATCTGTGTACCACCGTAATCAATACCTGTCATTAACTGCGCAAGGTCTTTACCGTACATACCACTAGTTGGGTTGTAATAAAAATTAATTCTATCAGTTGCTGATAAGTGATTAAAATTCTTAGTGTACGTAACACTAACAATTTCGCCTTGAGCAGGAGCGGTTTCTAATATTAACACTCCGTAATAACTAGTAAATCCTCTACTAGCAGTTGTTTTAGTCTGCAGAGTATATTCGTTTCTTAACACATCAATGTTATTAACTGTTACAGAACTTGTACTACGATCTCCATTAGGACTAAATTTTAAAACAAATTGCAATTGTGAACCAGTTCCAGTAAATGTTTCTGTTTCTTCAAGCTCAGTAACTACATATGTTCTTGAAATTCTATCAAATTTAATTGCAATTTTATTAGATCTAACTACTTCGCTTTCAATTACCACTGCTGCACGGGCAGCAACGCCATTAACTGATAGTCCACCATCTATTATAATTGTTGGTGCTTTAAGATAACCTGTACCTTTTGATATTAATACAAGTCTATTAACACGACCATTAGCAATATAGGCTTTAGCTGTTGCGCCTGTCCCGTACCCGCCTTCAATTCTAACAACTGGATTACTTATATATCCAGAGCCACCGTCAACAAGTGCAATGCTTTGTACAGTGAAGCCAACATGATCGTACCAATGTTTCCATGGATACGATGTAATTTCTGGTGAAGATGTTTCAATTTCACCTGTAGAAGAAACTGTCACAGTCACTGGTGCAACTTCAAATTTAGAATTGATAGTTGGAATTAAATCAAAATCAGTAACTGAACTTTGTGAATATTCTATTCCAGTGTATGAACTTACATACTCACGAATTTGTGTCTTATAAGGCTTAACCTCTTTGATATAATCTTCAAAATTTTCTAAATTGTCATTGTTATACGTTACTTTCTGAGATAAGTTTCCTACATTGTGAGTTGCTTTTACAAAACTAGTTTTAAATGCCCAGTCAATAAAAGTTTGTTCATGTAGTGCATATCTTAAAGATGCAAAGAATAACTTCAAATATTCAACTTTAAATTCGTCAATAAGAATTTTATTTTTAATTGTATCAATAATTATTTTTAATTCAATGGTTGCTAGATCGTCATATTGTGCTGAATCAAATAACACACTATCGTATCCTATAGCCGAATAGTTGTAGAGGTTGCTAGAGAACTGTATCGTTCCGTTTTCACGGCCAACAACAGAATAGTTTTGCGTATAATCAATAGTGGCTATATTATTATATTTTTCTAGTAGCAGCCAGCCGCCTGATCCAATATTTTTAACTCGTACAATACTACCGACATTAGATTCTAATAGTGCCAATTGATATGTGTTGTCTACTAGATGATCAATTTTTGTAAATTGATTATATCCTGTAGCATACCAGTCCATGTAGTCCCAATATTTTGTTACATCAAAGGCTTGTCCTTTTTCTCTATCCCAAATTAATTCTGTACTATTCCATGTATAAGTAGTCCACTTATCAAAAGTGTTAGAGTCGCTTAATACCAGTACAGCAAACGGACGAACTGTAAATGTAGTGTTGGGCTGGTAGCCTTCTCCCTTATTGATTATTTCAACTCCCGTCACTTGACCAGCCGCATTTATTTTGGTTTTAACTACTGCGTTCTTACCGGTTGAAGAAATAATTACATATGGAGCATTAACGTAGCCGCGACCTGCTGACACAATGTCTGCTCCAATAATTCTACCATTTTCAATAACTGGCGTTAAGCGGGCTTGTTCTAATGTTGCTACTCCCACAAAACGTAATTCAGCATTAGTGTCAATTGTTATATCCCACTGGCCAGTTACTGTACTAGGAGGAGAATTATAACCTTCTAGATCAGTTAAGTCGTAGTCATCAACAATTAAATTTGTAGCTAAAACTGCATTAACACGTTCAATGTATTGTTTTAGTGCTTCCACACGATTGATAAACATACTTTGACGAGGTCTAAAATTAATACCATATTGTTGCTTAAATGGTAATTTAATATCAGGTACTAGTCTATCGTTTTCATCTTTACCAACTAGACTATGAATCCATTTATTTTCAAGCTCAACAGGAAGTATAGTATTAGGATGCTCACTAATTATCTTCCACTGGCTGTGTGCGTTGGTGCCTATATAATCTAACGACACTGTCCAATATTGAACTGTTAAATTAAAATCAGTACTGTCTATTAGACCAGTAACATTTACTAGACTAAAAGAGTCAGCACCTGTTAGTGCAAGACATGAGTATCCTTCTGAGATAGGATCAGAAATTAATTTAGAAACATTGTATGCTGACAGTGATCTTCCAATAACATTAGGAGCAACAGTTGGATTCTTTACCCAATAGTAATAGGTATTTTGGAATGTTTTAGATACTGCATCATATCTCTTTTTAACGCTGTATACCGCATCGCCATAACGACTAGTTCCGCTTATACCTAAAGAGTTTCCTTTATCGGTAGGCGATAACTTGTCCCACTCCGAAGGTAAGTATTTTGTTTCTACCCATTCGTAAATATCAATGCTAGCAGTATCATATAAAGTATTCCATGTAGTTGATCGGTAAACAACTCCGCCTGCACGATTGTCTAAAAATCTAGCACGGGTCAAATCCCACCATAACATGCCAACTTGATCTTTAGTCCAATTCATTCCGTCATCAACATTAACTGTACTATTACCTACAGAATAAGTAGCTGGGTCAAAATATGTTTTATAACTAATTTCTTGATCAGCAGGTCCTGGAATCTTTCCTTGGCTTGCATCTACTACGTCTATGTAAGACGTTAAAACATTTTTAGTTCTATTATAAATAAATGCTTTTTTAATTTTATAAACATCAGGTCTACTAGTTTCTGTATATTCTGCAATCCACGATCTAGCAGTTAGCGGTCTTGTATAAGCGTATACTGAACCTTGACGATCATAAGTTAATGAATCTTCTGGAGCACTAATTAGAATATAATCGGTAGCTATTGCTATAGATGTTCCATATAGATCGATGCTAGTAGAATCAGAAGTAAGACTTTCGCCAAATATAAATTTAGTAGCGTATCTATCAAATATATCAACTCTACCAGAGTCTACTTGATAATCAACAATTCTTAATGTGTTATTATCAAACGTAGTTAAGCCACCTTCGATGAATGTTGTTAATTTTTCAATGTCACCGCTAGCTGAAAATATTACTAACGACTCATCGGTGTTCATAAAATTAACAGTGTATCCAAATTTTGCATTGAGTTCTTTTTTACTACTAACTATTGTTTGATGCAGATTAAAATTATCAGCTACATCGAATACAAAAACTTTTCCAGCATCTACACTATCGGCATCTGTAAATGGAGCACCAACTGCTAGGTACTTTCCGTTTGTAGATAGCGATATTGATTGCCCAAACTTGGCTCTTGCTGTTAAATCAACTGTAGTACTATCTAGGGTAGTTTCTAAAGTATATAAATTGTTAGCTAATCTATACACATAAACTTTCCCTTCATATGATGATTCTGTATTAGCTAAATCTACAGGAGCAGATGCTACAAAAATATCTGCTGACTCGGAAAACGCAATATCGTATCCAAACAAATTCCTTGTGCCAGCAGTCTTAGGACTTGCATACGTAGTCCAAGAATTGCTGGTAAATTCATAAAAATATACTTTGCCTGTGCCGTTATTGAATCCAGTTGCAGATACTGCAAGGATATACTGAGATCCGTTTTTAGTAAATGCTAATTTAGATCCAAACTGCTCATAAGCTACGGGAGCCTGGCTAACTAACAACTGTTCAAAATTATAATTGCTTTCGCTAGCTTTACGATATAGAGCAACATAACCTTGTTCAGCAAATACACTGCCGTTAACCTCACTGGCAGTAGTGGCAGCAATTGCCAGCCACTCGCCGTCAGTTGAAAATGCAAGTTCTTTTCCAAAATTTAAGTTAGCAGGGTCAGCTAGATTAAGATTAGGAAGGTACTCGTCGTGTGCTACCCATAGGCTAGTAGATGAACTTTTTGTGTATATAATAATAGAATCATTATTTGTAGCCACTGCTGTTACGTATCCATTTGGAGAAATTGCTACAGCTTTTCCAAAGTTTAAATTAGAAACAGGAGCAAAATTACTTAGAGTTTGTTCGCTAAACACAGGATTATTATTGTAAACAGAGTACAATCCTTGGCCGTTATCATCGACCCATACTTGTTCATTAACTTTTAAGTTTGTAGGAATAATTTCATTAAGACTGTCAATACTGCCTGTTCTAACTGAATCAAACTGGTATACTAACACTTCTGCCAAGTCGGCAAATGGATTAGTCCACCCCGCAACAGTTGTAGTAATATAAATCTTACGGCCTTGTACTGAAGATACAACGTGGAAGCCTTTAATTTTATTTGCGTTTTCTATTCCTAAAACATCGCCAGCAGCTATGCTAGGAATTTTAGAACATGTAATAGTCAATGTGCCTGCAGTGTATTCAACATTCTCAATATCAAAATTAGAATGTGTAAATCTATAAACGTTCCAATCTCTACCTTCAAATGCGCACCATACATAATCACCTTCAATAAAAGTTGAAATATCTTTTGTAATTAGATCTGTTAATGTATCAACATGTAGTTTAACATCCTCATATCTAACATATCCAGGTGTTCTTAAATAATCATTAGTATTTGCAAGTGGCCAAATATTGTTAGTATATCCGACTGGTTTAATATAAACATCTGCAGGAGTTTGTCTATAGACAAAATCTACAACAGTAGGATCAATTGTTGATGTTAGTTCAAACGGCTGAGGATTTAGTTTGAATTTGCTTTCGTCTAATTTAAATTCTACTTCTTTAAATGAGTCGCTTGCGCCATAGTTGCCCACACGAACTGCCCATTCTTCGTTGAACGTTAGACTGTCTTGACTATCCGCACTTAGCACATCAAATAGCTTGTTAAAGACATTTTGTGTGCCTTTCTCAATAATCATTCCTTGATAGAACTTGTACTGACTAACATCGTCTTGAATAATGTTTTCAAGATATTGACGTTTCTGATAACCAATTAAGTGCTGTGCCATTTTCTGTTGGCCAATATCAAAGTTGTCGCTATCTAGGCTGTAGAAGTCACTAAATTGATCTGCTTTGTAATTCCAGTTAGGTAACATTTGAGATACAGGTTTTTCGTCTAGCTTGATCCAACTGTCGCTATCAAATAATTCAACGCCAGGTAGGAATGCTCTAGCTGAATAATAAAACTCTTTATACTTTACAATGTCTCCTAGATTATAATCAGTCCAAACTGTCCAATTAGTTATAATTGCTTGGTCGTAGATAAATCCAGGAATATTAAATCCGCCATTCCAGTTTGTTGACAAGTACCCAGAAACTTTAATTCTTTCTTGACGATAACCCGGAGCTTGGTCGTATATTACATCGTTAAACAATGTTGTATTATCTAACAGCAATACATGTTCTTTTTGTACTAGATATAAGGTTGCACCGTAAATTCCGTGATTAGTGTTTTCAGGTTTTAGTACAAACTGATTGCCTTCTCTAAATGAATTTATATTGTCTGCTGGTAATTTTTGTCCATCAACTCTAAATATCTTATATTCAAAAAATGTGTCTACTACATTATTAACAACCGAGTTAGTGCTGTTTAATACTAAGGTATTCGCTGCAGGACTTAGAGAAATCACACTTCCTTCTGCCCAGTTTTGTGTAGACCAGAATAAAAATTCTTTAATAGAAGTTTCCCAATTATTAACATTTTTTAAATCTACGTTGAACTCGTCAAAAACAAATCCTTGTGCTTCTAAGTATACGCCGTATCCTTGTATAAAATCTACTATAGATTGTATAGAAGAAAATTTAGTACCGTAGCTAACCGTTTGTTCTTTACTAGTGTCCCATGCTTTTCTTAATTCTGCACTACGGCCGCCGGTCACTGGCAATTCTGCAAGTCTAGTATAGTAACTAACATCAAACTTTTCACCGCTTTGGTGTGTTGTTTTTACTCGGTAATACTGATTGTTAGCTCTTATTAATTTACCAGCAACATAGTATTTTCCTTCTGTCCATTCAATATAGCTTTCACTAATGCCGCCTACGTTAATTGTTCTGCCACTTAGAGTATAAGGATAGTATGTGAAGTAAGGATGATCATTATTGTAGCCTCTTACTTCGTAACCATCTGCATATTTTGTAATAACAATTCCACTATAGACTAATTTTTTAATAGGAGAACTTACATTAAAAATTATTTCGTAATTTTCTTCAGGTACAAATACACCACCAGAGCTTGACAAACTCTTGCTGTCTAATAGTAATCTAAATTTGGACTTACTAGTAAATCCGCCTAATTTAGAACTAATTTTATTTGTTAATGCTGATAAATCATTAGCATACTGTGACACTAGTAGTGTTACATCACTGGTAATATAGTCAACAATATAGTTAATTAATCCAGCAGTGTTTGTTCTAACCGTACTAGATGCGGTAGAAGGCAATACTAGATCACTTAATTGAATTCTTAAACTTGTGTCTGCATAAACTAGTTGATCGTTTAGATTACGTACAATTCTACTACGATCTAAACAAGTACCTAATACATGATTAGGCTGCAACAGTAGTGCTGTTTGTATTACTGAGAACGCATAATAAGAGCTTCGGCGCCATGCTGACTCTACTGGCCCCACATCTCCAAATACATAATACCCTTCAGCTGTTGGATTGATATACCCACTGACGTGTCCTGCATTGTACGGAGAAACTAAATTTCCATCTTCATCAACGGGGTACCCGTTTTCTAATACAGTTCTAGCAAACTTAGACAAGGTTCTAATAGGAACGCCAGGTTCTCTTACAATACCATGTTTAATGTCGTCCCATAGAACATAGTTGTTATTAGTGTATGGGAGCGGTCCGTAGACTTCTTGCCACCATTTTGGCTCTATACTAAATCCTAAACACTCCCATGGGTGAGTATGCGGACGATCAGTATCTAAAGTCCAACGATATATTCCTCTCCAGAATGCGGGAGAACTTGAATTATCTGGTAAAGAATTATTTCTGTAATTCCAAGTAAACGAATCTAGTCTATCCCATAAGGCATTATTTTGCTGTGTATAATCTTGTGCAATATTTGTAGCCCATTGGAAAAAATATTGACTCATTACACTATCCACTTCTACTTTTGAATATGCTGTAGTTCTACTGTATCCAGGAATAATATTGTAGATATCAAATATCTGCGTATTGTAATTAACTTTTACATTGTTAAAAATTCTTTTTTCTAATTCAAGAATTAGTGCATCACGGTAATCACCGAAAGCAATTGTTATGCTACCGTCATGACCTTGTATTACTTCTGTTGTTTCAAGGTATGTATCGTCAATATAAATTTTTGGTTCAAATAACGGATATAATCCTAGCTTACTAGGAGTAGCTGGACAGTACGATCCATCAGTACTAGTGTATTCATAAGCTTCAATTACGTCGCCTTCTGTTAGGGTAGTTAAAATTTCAAAAAACACATCTGTGCCAAATATGTAATCTCGGCCATGCACTAGCTGTTCACCATTTAAATAAATGTTTGCTGCTTGGTTTGACAAGCTGTTAAGATTAAATGCAGTTGTCAACGGATAGGTAGTAACCCTAGGATCCAATACAGTGTATTCAGATCTAGTTCCTCCTGCATATGCAAACATATCAGATAGGTAGTATGATTGCGTTTTTGTTTTATCTTTTGCTAACTCTTGTAGAATAAAATCAACGTGTTGTTTTGTTTCCGTGTCAATGCCAGACTCGCTAGCAAAGGTTATAAATGCTCGTTTAAATTTTCCATAATCGTTTCTAGATTTTTCAAGAGCTTTGATGATATTTGCGGTCTGCGATCCTAGATGATACAAACTTAGATTCATAGGCCCACTATGTTGTACAAAGCGGGTACCATATGGTGTTATGTTTCCAATATCTCGTAAATTACTATAACCTGGATATGCTCCACTGAACGTAGTGATGTGTTCAACAATCGTGTCAACATGGTCAATTACTTGCCCCAACGTAAATTGTGTTACGTTATCATTTAATGGATTATTTTGTAAACTAAGCGGCAGCTCGTAATAACCGTTTTCATTTTTAGCCTGTGCCGCAAAACATTTCAATGTTACTACATCTGTTATATTCACATCTTTGTTTAACACTAGTAATTTTCTAATAGTGCCGTCTACAACAGTGTATGAATCTTTATTTTGTCTAAGTCCATTAATGTAGACATTTACTTCTAGATCATCTAGTTTATCTTTAAAATCGTAAACATCTATAGGAAAATTATTAATTAATTCACTTTCTTTAAACGTTCTAACAATAGGTTGCACATTGGCAATCTTTGAAAGAGTCCATCCATTTTGATAATCTACTGTAGTAAGATCTGTAATAACTTTTAAATAGCCAATATCTGTAGTTTTGCTTAGTACAGATATTACTTGTTTGTAATTAAATGAATCTTTTAACAGATTGAATTCAAAAACAATATCACCTATGTTACTGATATTTTGATAACTTAATGGAAATCCTAGAGCGGTATCATTATTTCCTGTTCCAACTTTGTAGGAAAATACCTTAGTACCGTGAAAGTTAGATCCGTCATATACACTGACATCACCATAGCTAACACCATTTTCGTCAAATATATCAAATAGTGGAGACTGGTTGATAGTTGTCTTTTGCTGTCCTAATTTCCATACAGTTCCGTTATACCAAAACATTGACCCTTGATACTGTGCTCCTGTTTTTACTAACACTGTTTCATTTTCTATCGGAGTAGTGTCAATGTCTTCTGTTAGATTGATCTGATGACGATACCCGTTAAATGTTTCTACAGTATGAATTCCATCTCCTGTATTAATTATATTAGCTTGGGTGAGCAAAATTTTATCAGTGTAAAGTCTAATGTGTGTAGCATCTATAACCATTACATAATATACTTGCCTGTTAATTAATCCTTCTATGTTAGAATTAGCATTATTCAAATATATAATTTGATTTCCTGTTGCTAATCCGTGAGCAGTTGTAGAAGTTATAATATTATCTACAATGTCAACTCCTGTGTTACCTAAGAAATCTATTCGACGGCCGGGCTCAGTTATGTCAATAAAATTAACTTTAAAAATTTTACCGTTTACAAATCTATCAGGATCTGCAGTAAATAACACTCGCATGCCATTTGCTAGATCAATTCCGTCAATGTTATATCCTAAGCTACCTTCAATCGTAGAAAATACATCAGTAGTAAACGTATCAACAACATCAACATTTTTCTTTGATTGGTGACCAAAATTAAATAATTTTAAACCAGCTTCAAATTCAATAATTGGTCTAGTAGCACGTTGTGCTTGATCAATATCTGGAACTTGTCCGTCTGCTGCTGCTGCCGCTATAATAACATCTTGATGGTACCATCTGTTATAACGACTCCACTGGTTCCTGTCAGGGCTAGCACGATTAATAACAATATAATCTTTGTCTCTAGGGAAAGAAGTTAGTGTACTAAATGGAGATTGATCAAATGGTTCATCATCAAATAATAAAGCCGTTTCTTGCGAATATGAACTTATAATTTCAAGGTCGCTATCAGAGACTAGGTTAATGGCTGTACCTACACCTTCAACATACCAATAGCCTGAAGAATAAATTGACGGGGTAACATTGCCTGTGAAGAATAATTTCATACCATTAGATAACGGAATACCGTTGCTCATAGTGTATGTTTTCTTGCCAATTATATCAGTTGTGAGATCTAAAAATGTATTTTCATCGATATCTTTTATAGAAAACACACCACCTGTGTTTGCATCAACTTCGCTGACATAAAATAACACATCAGGAGAATCACTAGGAACAGTGAATGTAATTGTTCCAGATTGAACTGCGCTTGCAGATACTCCGTCAGTATAACGTTCTAATGGTCCCGCTACTCTAACTGTTTTAATTGAAAACGGATTATTAGGAGCAGTGATATCAAAACTGTAGGTCTGTCCTCTGTACAATGTCAGTGCAGGATTACGAGTAAGTCCGTCTGGTGTGAAGATATAAACATAGTTGTCACCTTCGTCTTCTGTAGTAACAGTATATGTGCTAGAAATAGCTTGTTGTTGGCCTTGAACCTCAATTGGTGTGGGCCCGTAAGGTAGCCAGTAATACTGTTGAAAGTTTACAAATTTGTCCCAGTTAATATGTGGATTCCATGCATAAAATTCTTGCTTGTTTAGTCTTTCATGGTTAGTAACATTGCCGCCATTAGTCTCTACATGATTGATATGATCAATATAGTCTTTATAAAAACTAGTGTTGCCTAAATAATCCTGAATAACTGCTGCTGGCTCTAATTGATAATTTTGTCTATCAGCATCCGTGGCTGCAATGAATACGTCAGAAGATTTAACGGCTTTGGCGTTCTTTCTTCCAATGTATCCTGTTAGTTTTTTAACTGTTCCTGGCTGTGTTAGTTGATCCAGTGTAGCTGACAAAAACTTTTTGTTGCTGTCAGTTCTGTAAAAACGAGGAAGTAAGTCAGCAGTCTTCCTGCCTTCACTATTAGACAATGGTAGACTTGATTCGTTTTGATTAGCCATTAGTTAGTTCCTGCACTAGTTATAGTTTGTTGGCTAGCAGTAGTTGAAGATACAGTGATTATGCCTGAGCTTCTAATCTTGCTTGCAGTTATTGCTGAGATAATTTCAATATTGCTCACTGTTGCACCGTTGATGAATATTTGATCTTTTTCTGCACGTATTTCATATAGACTTCCAAACGTCAATAATGATTGTTTAGGTACAATAATAAAATTAACAATATTAGGTGTTAGCCTATTCATTACATATGCTGATAGTTCTGTAAAATAAAAGTCTCCGCCGAAGTCCCAATTTTCTAAAGCAAAAAATTCGTTAATTGCAGATAATACTTTTGATTTAACATCATTGTCGCTAATAACAACTTCAGAATTTTTTACAATTTTAAATGTTGCTTGTACATCTGAAGATGCCTTATCTCCAAATAATACTTTGTATTTTACAGGATGGTAGATAATTTCATCGCTGATAGATTTAATTTTGTTTAGTTCAGTAGACAATAAATTGTATAAGAAATCTGAACTAGGAGCAAGTGGCTCGACTGTTCGCGATCCGTCTAGCCATTCTCTAAATGTTTTGTCGTAATCTTTAGTTAATATGAATACGTCAACTAAATTGGTTAGTCCTGGATCAATTCTAGACTCGTAGTCTGCGTTATGGATATATTGAAACTTAATGTTAGAACGACCAACGTATACTCGATAATTTAAACTTACAATAAATCCATCAGTAGAGCTATATTGTTTAACTACATCAGTATCAATAAAATAATAGTATTGGCCATTAACACCGCTAATAGGTTCTGTACTTAAAATAACAACAGTATTATTAGAGTTGTCAACCCAACGATAGTCTTCTTGCCCTTGTGCAATAGTGTACAACTCAAGTACAACATACTGATTAGTAGGATCGACAATCTCATCAAATATAGACGGATCATCTACCACACTGTCATCGTCTGAATCGCTAAAAGTGACTTGAATCTTCTTAGTATCAACGTAGCCATCAAGCCCTCTATACTCTTCTGAAATTTCCCAATCACGATCATAAGTGTAGGGACTTGTTCCGCCTGACGTTGCAGGATCTGTATTAATACTTAATACTTTAATTTTGTCTTTGACAATGGTATTAGATCTAGTGTCATAAATTTTATCGCTAGCATCAAAGTAAAAACGCAGTTGTTGATCACTTTCAAATATAAATCTCAATAGTCTAGATGTAACTGTGTAAAATTCTGAGTCAGTAGTGAACAATAATAACCAACTAGCGTCTAATTGTTGATTACTATTATTTCCTTGATTACCCAAACTAAAATCAGCAGCAGTATTTAGATTTACTTCGAATACAATTTTCCAAGTACGTGTTTCAACATCGTATCTTAGACCAAAAGGTTTATTAGAAAATACTAAATCTACCATGGTGTTAATCGTGTTAGTATCAAGCGTGGTTCTCCATGCTGGAATAATTTGACTTAATATTGCACCAGTTGGTATGACATCGTTTAGTACAACTGTGCCAGAACCGTCTACTAGTGTACCAGTATTATTGTTTGAACCGTCACCACTAACTGATACAATTTTGCACCATAGATTAGTAGTCGCATGCGATACTGTTGCCGTGCCTGTTACTAATGCATTGTTATTAGCTTTATTAAAATACTTGCCGGTAGGTGCTACAAATTTAACTAGTGCGCCTGCTGTGACAAATCTTAACGAAGTACTGGTATAAGATCCTAATTTAAAAGGCACGTTAGATTCATTTTTAATATAGCCAGTACTTTGATTAACATCAGTAGTCTTGTTAAACCAAGATACATTTTCATCGCCTACTGTCTTTGCAGTAAACTTAGAATAATAATAGTCTCGTAATTGTTTTGACTTAAGAGTTTCTAAAAGTTGATTATAAATTACAGCTTCAATGTCTGTTTGAGTTGTGTAACTAAATCTAAAACTATCAGTATATTCTTGTTTATACAGAGCACCATCATCTGCAAACAAGTTAGTCTTAGAATATTTGCCAGTAGGATCTACTAGATCAAAATAACGACTAATACCGCTCGAGCTGCGATTTACTGCTTTAACTTTAACTACCTGTTGATTTACGGCCAGCGGACTGATGTTGTAATCTTCTCCCGTAATCATACGATTTTGTGTATAATATGTTGCAGGAGCATTAGACTTGATACTAGTATTAGATTCTGTTTCAGAAGCATTGGCTACTGAACTTTGTAGATTCATAGTCACTGACAATGTTTCCATTTGATTTAAATTAGAAACATACGGAATTTCAATTGCAATATTTCTAATATCTTTTGGATTAATAGTGTAGCTAATGCCATTACTTTGTCTATAGTAGACACGGAACGAGCCTTGTGGTAAATTACCAAAAGTTCCATCGCTGAAAGATAAGCTGACACGATCATCAGTGCGAGTAACAACACTATAGATATTTCTAATAGATTTCTTTAAACTATTATAGATAGCGTTATTACCTTCAAGCGCAGGAATTTTTGCCCAATATTCTGATTCTAATCCTGCAGAATTTAACTTATACAACCATACGTCATCATTGTTAATGTTAGTAGCATCAATATCAACTGTTTCGTTTGTGCTAGGTTGATTGATCGTAAATGTACCTTGATTTAAAATGCCCTGACGGAAGTGTATAAAGAAACCAGTATTAGCACTACCGTTGCCGCGGCCATCATTACGATAGATAAATGCCAGTCTGTTACCTACTGCTGGAGGCTCTTCATATATTTCTGTTTTGTCTTTAAAGGTAGTACTAACTACTTCAAAAGGTAATACACGGCCGTCTACTGCTTTTGTAAATCCGTAAACTGGAACATCTGTATTGCTGGCTTGAAAGCGGTATTGTTCTGTAGGAATACCATAAATTTCATTCTTATCGTCTGGATTTCCAAACTGACGATTAACTGGTAAGGATGCGTTGATTACTTTGATAAACTGATCATACCAGTTGGCGTTTGCAGGATCATTCCAACTGATCACTTGTCCAGAAAGATTACGGCCGTTTGAGTCGTAGACGTTTTGACTAGTAGAAACTGTGGTAAATTTTAATAATCCGCTGCCTGCAATGTTTCTTTTAGGATTGTAACTTAGTAACTGAGCAAGGCGTAGTACTGACTCACGGCGTTCTGCTAGCTCTAAAAAGTTATCACGAGCATTTAGATCAATACGAAAGGCAATGCTTTGACCTAAAAAAGCAATTAGATCAATAAGTGCTAGGTATTCACTGCTTTCAATATAGTCATTAAAATCTTCAGGATAATTTTCCCTAATATAATTAACCATAACTCTACGTAGATTTTCAAAGTCATAGCTTTGAAAGTCTGCGTTACGGAAGCTCTGGTATATGCGTTTCCAATCTTCCGCTACTAGTAATCTATTTTGTCTATCAGTTGTTGACATACGCTTTCCCAATTATTGAGTATTTAGCGTATATTATTATGTGTGTAGTTAATTACATACCAGACAAGCCGTTGGCTTTGTCAAACTTTAACTGTATAGCTTCTTGTATGTTGTAGGGATAGTAAACCACGGTGCATTCAATCTGTATGCCTGTTTCATAAGGCGTAACTGTTATCTGTTCTGCACGGATTCTAGGATCATAATTGACAATTGTTTCAACATCTTTAATGATTATATCACGAATTTGATCTGTTAATGGTTCAAATAATACGTCCCAAATAACAGTGCCAAACTCAGGTTGTTCAAGCCTTTCGCCTAGTCTAATATGAAAATGATTCAACATGTCTTGTTTAATTAGATTCAAATCATAGAGTGCAAAACTCTCAGAGGCAGCAGAAATTGTACTAAAGCCTTTGTAGGTCTTAGTACCAGGAATAACCTGTCCTTGTGATGTGCCTTTTAGGACAATCTTGTCATATAATCTAGATGCTGCCATAGTAGTATTTAACCTTCGCCCTCGCCCTCTCCTTGATCAGGAGGGGCTACTTTAGCAAATGTATCCGTTTTAGTGGTGTATTCTTTCCATACTGTAGCAGGTTCAGCCATGTCACTAGTAGAATCAGAATAACGACCATCTTGATCTCTATCTAATTTGTCAGGTTTAAATCGCATGGGATCTAAATTTTCATGTAACGGATACGGTTCAGCTGTGGGCATTCTACGTACAATTACAGTCTTGCTAACTGGACTTTCTGCATCAGGAGTTGCCATATCAGCAACTTCATGAGTTTTTAGATTTAGAGGAATAGTAGCTTTGGCAGTGGTTCTAGCTTCTTCCGGTAATACTGCTATTTGTGCAGTCGGTGCAGACCCTGCAGTTGGGCCATTCATATGTATCTGCGGAGCAGTCTCAATTATATTTCCGCCTGCATTAGTTTCATTGCTTCCGGCTGAAGTATTAAAAATATGCGCTCCGGATTTTATATCTATATTTCCAGAAGAAGTATGCTTCCAAGTTGAGTCTGTATTAACATCAACTGCACCTGTAATCTTAGTCTTTAAGTAGCCACGAATAGTGTGATCAACATTGACGCCAATATGTTCAATACGCATGTCTTGATATATTTTAATATCAATCCTGTCAGGAGTTGCTCCGTTAACATCTTCTACTGGAGATGTGTCATCTGGGTTATTTGAAACAGGGTCATCGCCCGATGATTGAGATGAATCAAACGGTGCAAAACTCGGAGCAGACCCAGGGGCACCGCCTGTTAGGCTCAGTGAGCCAACTCGCCAATCCATACGTTGAGCAACATTATGCGTGTAAGTTTTTGCATAAAACTTCTTAACATCATCATTAACTGTTTGTCTAAGTTGTTCATCAATAGTTTCATCACGACGACGTTTGATGTGAATTTTCTGATCTCTATCAACAATTAATACTTGATCTTTAACAACATTAGTGTGCATTTCACCGTTAACTTTAGTATTAAAATTACGTCCAGCTTCCATGTTAATGTCACGGTCTGCATAGAAATTAAAATCTTGTTTGGTTCTAAAGCTGATACTGTCTTCGGCATAGACTTCAATCTTTCCGTCGCTGGTTAATTCAATCCAAGCAGTGCCGCGGGCATTACCAATGTAGATTAAATCTTCTGTGTTGTGCATTAGAATTTGATGGCCAGTGCGAGTACGCAGGCGAATTAATTCGTTATGCAATAGGTCTTTCTGGCCGTCAGTTTCATCCTGTTCTACTGCAGCATACTCTGGAGGACCTTCACTAGCTGGCGTTTTACGCAGGAACTTATCATCACCATCATCCATTACAAAACTAGAGCCGCCAAGTCGACTAACAAAAGCATTAGGAATCTTATGCTCGTGTTTACCTACTTTACCTTGTTTACCTGCTTTATCTACAGGTCCAGGTGTGCTAATCCCAAATACCATGCTAGGTACTTCACGACGAGCACTAGAAGTTGTTATACCTCTAATGTCATCTTGTAGCAACCCTTGTTTTTCTAAAGCAAGAGCACTGGGATGTTCTGGTTTTAATTTTTTTGTAGTATCACTTTGAGTTTCAGGATGAATAATTTTATTATATTCACCAACAGGAACTCTAGTCTTAACAGTGTCTGTTTCTCTGCTGTCATCAACAACATATTCTGTAGCAGCATAACCTGGTAAGCTAAAGTTCATATCTTCATTTTGAACACACCCCATCCAGAATCCCTTACGTGGATCGCCGCCAATAAAAATAACAACTACTAGAGTGCCGACATCCGGTGGTACCATCCACATGCCATAGGCTTTTTGTGTATTGTCGTGAGTGTCAGGATCGTCTGAGACATAGTCAATATGTGTTGATCCGTAAAAAGGGTTTAAGTATTTTACAGTTCTAAGCTGTCCTTCACGTGAGTCGTCATTACCTGACTCATGAAGTATTTGTACTTCTAAGCTGCCCATATAGCTAGGGTCAAGGTGGCTAATAATCTTAGCTATAAAAGGACCAGGTGATAATTCTGAGGAGTTTACTCCAGATCTAAATTCTTCTGCCATGTGTTATGCTCCGCCTATTGCTGCATCATACGGCATAGGTTCTTTCTTAGGATACTTGCCCGGTGTTTCACTATCTTGTCCAGGTTGTCTAACTAATCCTAATACTTGTGTGAACTTACCTTTGTTGAATTCGCTGCTTATACCTTGCACTTTAAATATTCCAGAAAATTGTCTCACTGCTTTAGAATTTTTAAAATCATACATACCAGTATCAGTGTTTATATCGTTTGGAGTTCTAAATGTAACTCGTACCATTACTTGTCCTTTTTGCCAATCTATTGACCCTTCTTTGTTTATTCCATTTCCTGCTGATTCAAGTGTAAAATTACCCATGCCGCTGTCACCAATAAAATATGGATCGCCTAGAATTTTTAAATCTAAATTTAGCATGTCTTTGCCTTGTGTGGCTAAATCCATAAACTGGCGGGCAGCTCTAGTAGCAGCGTCGTCAGGAGCCATTGCACCACCACGTTTACCTGTAGTTGATTCTGTGCCATCTCTACGAACTTTTTCTTGTCCGTAACCGCCTTTAGGTTGCGATTCACCTGTAGTTGCTCCTGCGGGTGAAGGATATGCACTGCTAACTGCACTGGCTAGCTCTTTATCTTCAGCTTCATAACTACCAGATAACATCTGTCTATAGAATCCTAACTTATATTCTATTTGAAAATCTAAGATATCATGATTTTGTCCAGTGTAGATATAATTAAATTCTCGTTTAGGAACTACTAATTCAGCGTTAGATTTTGTATTAGCTGGAAAAAAGATTGCTGCATCTATTTGATAAGGCACCACACGGAAGATTACTTTTTTAGCTTTTTCGCCTGTTTGAGTATCAGTAGGAGAAATATTATGTACGTGTGTTTCAACACGCCACCAAATAATTTTTCCGTCTGGTGTTTGATTAGCTTCTTCTAGAGCTTTTCTTCCATAGTCACTGACTAGAATAACTTGATTGATAATATCTTGTACTTTAGAACCTTGTGCAAATTTAAAATCTGCATTCTTAGTATCAATAGTAATTTCGCCGCGTTTATAAATTCCAGTTGTGGAATCATAAGTTGCATTGTCTTTTGCCATAGGAGTACCTGCTTTGTTAAACACTCCAAAGCCTAGATCTGCAGTTCCAATTGCATTGCCCGTGTCATTACCTGTGTAGGGTGCAACAGGGAATACAATATCAATTTCGTGAGCGTACTCTACATCTTTCTTTCTATCTTTGTCGTCTTTGAGTTTTTTATTGATAATTTCTTTTAGACTTTTTTCGCCTTTTTGTAAAAGGTCAGCAACTGTATAGGGGCCGCCTTGATTACAAGAAATATTTGCATCTGTTTTAATTTCTGCAAAGCTATTTGAGTGCCCTTGTTCACTCCACGGAAATGCAGATACCTCATATTCTGAGCCCTTGGCAGTAACACGCATACTCAGCTCTCTTAGTTTAATATGAAAGTACTTGGTTGTTTTAGGAATAGTCTTTAGGAGTTCGTCTGGACCAAAGTGTCCTTTAAATTCTAATTTTAACATGAAAGGAGCATCAGTATAGTTTTCGTGGCCTGCTCGAAATGCGGCAGCCTGTAGTGTTTCCCAAAACTGTCCCATACTATATGGCTCAATTACTTTGAAATTTATTTCAGTGGAGTTTGAGTTACCTTGCATTTGGTCTAGGCCAACTACTCCTGACATTCTTACCTGGTCTATAAAAACAGTTGCGCCAACTTGATCAGGAGCTCCTGTAGGCATTTGAATAATAGGAAGGCCGCCTCCTCTAACTCCTCCGTTGACTTCTCCGTCGGTGAGCGCATACAATCCAAACATGTAAGTGTAAGATGCATATTTGTGCAATGGATTTGCTTCAGTAGTACCTGTAGTGTTTCCGCTAATATCCCCAGCACCAAATAATCCTGCGAGAGTTCCTGCAGCTCTTATAGCTCCTTGAAGGCCTGAAGATAACCCTGCTACTCCTGCGGCAATACCTGCGGCGGTGCTTGCTACTCCTGCCAGTGCGCCTGTTACTCCAGTACCAACATTGGTAATTCCGTTTAATGCAGAACTTCTTATAGCTGATGCACTTTGTGTAATTGCAGACAAACTAGTAGTTGCTTGATTAACTCCGCCAACTACTTGATTTGTTTTTGAAACTACATTGGTTGCTGCTTTAGAAACCTTATCAAAATATCCCATTTTATAATCCTAGCAATTTAGTTAGGCGACTTCCTTTAGGTATGTATATCTGTACTCCTGGGATGAAATCATAAATTGGATCATTAAGTGTATCTAGATTGCGTTGTATAAACACCCACCATAGTTTAGCATCTTTGTAAAGATCGTAAGCTAATAGATCAGGACGATGTGTGTATTGTGATTCGATTGTGTATAAAAAATCATCAGGCTCTGCTGGCACTGGACGAATAGATAAAAAACTTAGATAGTTTTCTACAATAGGAGTGTCTTTCCAAGGACTGTTTTCTGAATAAGTTGCCATTATACAAATCCTGCTGAGCCGCCATTGACGAACGAATATAAATTAAAGTTTTTAACTTTTTCTCTGCTGTAAATTGGCTGTAGTGTCACGTTAAATGAACTTTTAATAGGTACGTGGCTTGCACCTGAGGCAATATAATCAACTCCGTTAGGTAAATCAACGCTATAACTTTTTACAATAACTGGAATATCTTTGAATACGTGATCTCCGTAGGCATTAAATTTTAAAATAATCGGCGGGTTGCCATCTGGAAACATCTTAACGCTGGCTCTTAAGAAGGTTACTGCCTTAATCCATGCTTGTCCTTCTACAGAATCTGTTACATAGAAAGGCGCATTGATTGAAATTTGTTCTGCTTTGCTGTTTTGCCACGCATAAAACGCATAGTTGCTGTGTGTTATTGGTTGCTCATCATAACTGGCTCCACCGCTGATACCAATAGTAGGTGTATATGGAAATACCAAATTGCCAATTCTACCTGTTAGTCTTGCTCGCCATTCTCCGCCTCCATTTCCGCCTAACGCACTGGCTAGGCCACCAATTGCGCCCGCAAGATTGCCTACTGTGCCGACGGCATTAGTAAATAGTGCTGCGCCAGAGGCAAATTGACTTATGGGATCTCCTCCGGCAGGTAAGTTAAAACTTCTAAGGTTTGATACTGCGTCCACTGAACTAGATACATTATTGATTGCATCTGAAATCCTACTTGCAGTTCCTGTAATGGTGTTTAGTGTGCCCATTGCTTGCACAGCACCAGAGCCAATAGAAGCTGCAGCGCCAGTGATTGTGCGTAAACCGCTACCTAAATCAAATCCCATTTTGGACTCCTTTGATAGTGTATTTAGTTGACAAAATTAAGTACATAGTTTATAATAGCTTAACACAGGACTAACATGAAAGTTAATTATCTCAATAACAAAGATCTATTAGAAGAAATACATAAAAGTAAGAACACATTTTCTAGTTTCTTACTGCCAGAATATCATAGATACGATCTTATCTTGCCCAACATTGATAAAGTCAATATTCGCACTATAGCAGAAGCTAAACGAGCGCAGGCCAAACGTCAAGGTAACGAAGAATACCAAAGGCGCAAGGCGCTTGGTGAAAAAGTTAAACAAGCAGACACAGAAGTCGACTATAAGAAAATTGCAAAAACGGATGTTGTATTCCGTATTATGACATTTGATCATATTCCGCTTAACAATACTCGTAAAAAGAATCCTAAAACACTTGCTGACCATAGAGACAAAGTAAACTTTCCGCCGTTCCAACATTGGAAGTTTGACGAAAACGACATCTTAGTATGTGTTGGAAAAAGCCATTGGAAGGGTGATTTAGAAACTGGCAAGTTTAATAAAGACCACGGACAGATTACTAATACATTGGCTCGCATGTATATTAAACTATGTGAACGCTATGCTACCCGTGGTAACGTCCGTGGCTATACCTACAACGATGAAATGCGTGGACAGGCTATTCTACAGTTAACTCAGATTGGTCTACAGTTTGATGAATCAAAATCAGATAACCCGTTTGCCTACTTTACAGCCGCAGTTACTAACAGCTTTGTTCGTATTATCAACTTAGAAAAGCGTAATCAAAACATCCGTGATGACCTATTAGAGATCAACGGTATGAACCCAAGTTACTCGAGAACTGGACAAGGCGAACATGCTGCCGCTGTCAAACGATTCGACGAAACTACTGATTGACCTGTAGGCGTAAAACAACTATAATAGTCTAATGGAGATACTATATTGAGTAACCTTTTTAAACGAGTAGCCTGTTTCACGGACATTCACTTTGGATTAAAGTCTAACAGCCAAGTACACAATCAAGACTGCGAAGACTTTGTTGACTGGTATATTACCAAAGCTAAAGAGCAAGGATGTGACACAGGTATTTTTATGGGCGATTGGCACCATAACCGTAACAGTCTTAACATTACTACCATGGACTATAGCCTTAGGGCTTTAGAAAAACTTGGTGCGGCGTTTGATCAATTTTTCTTTTTTCCAGGTAATCATGATCTTTACTACAAAGACAAGCGTGACATCCACTCAGTAGAGTTTGGCAAGTATATTCCAGGCATCACCGTAGTGCATAAACCTATGACTGTTGGCGACGTAACTCTTTGTCCGTGGCTTGTAGGCGACGAATGGAAGACTGTGGGCAAGCAAGGCGGCAAATATATCTTTGGTCACTTTGAACTACCTAGCTTCTTTATGAACGCAATGATACAGATGCCAGATCATGGCGAAATTAACCTTGACAGCTTTAAAGGTTATGAACTTGGCTTTAGTGGACACTTCCATAAACGTCAGCAACAGCGCAATATGATCTATATTGGCAATGCATTCCCTCATAATTACGCAGATAACTGGGACGATGATCGAGGAATGATGATTTTAGAATGGGGTGGAGAACCAGAATATCACACCTGGCCTATGCAACCTACATTCCGTACGGTTAAACTAAGCGAATTAATTGACAACGCAGATACAATTATTAAACCTAATCAACATCTGCGTGTTAGTTTAGATATTGATATTAGCTATGAAGAAGCTAGTTTTATCAAAGAGAAGTTTATGACGGATTATGATATCCGTGAACTTACATTAATTCCAGAAAAGAAAGATATTGAGATCAACACAGATATTGACATACAGGCATTTGAAAGTGTAGATCAGATTGTCTCCAATCAGCTTGTTAATATTGAAAGCGATACTTTTGATAAAAAGATCCTGTTGGAGATTTATAATAGCCTATGATTAAAATTAAAGATTTAACAGTTAAGAACTTTATGAGCGTGGGTAATCAGACCCAGGCTGTGAACTTTTGCAGAGAACAACTAACACTGGTACTAGGTGAAAACTTAGATCAAGGTGGTGATGACAGTGGTAGCCGCAATGGTACAGGTAAAACTACCATTGTTAATGCGCTAAGTTTTGCTCTATACGGCACTGCTCTTACTAATATTAAGAAAGATAACTTAATTAATAAGATAAACAACAGGAACATGCTGGTTACCTTAACCTTTGATAAGGACGGTAACAATTATAAGATTGAACGTGGGCGCAAACCTACAATCATGAAGTTCTATGTTAATAATCAAGAGCAGAGCGCAGAGACAACTGACGATAGTCAAGGAGACATGCGTGAGACGCAGAAGGATATTGACGAATTGTTAGGCATGAGCCACGATATGTTTAAACATATTGTAGCTCTTAACACCTATACAGAACCGTTTCTCAGTTTAAAAGCCAATGAGCAACGTGAAATTATTGAACAGTTACTGGGTATTACTCTGTTATCAGAGAAAGCAGATACGCTTAAAGAACAGATTAGACTGACAAAAGAAAATATCTTTCAAGAATCTGCAGATATTGAGGCTGCTAAGAAATCTAACGACAAGATTCAAATTAGCATTACTGGATTAGAAACTAGGCAGTCAGCTTGGTATGCACAACAAAAGACAGACTGTGTAAAGATTGCAGAATCAATTACAGAACTTCAAAGTGTAGACATTGAACGAGAGTTAACGCAACATGCCAAGTTAAAACAGTATGAAGAACATGCTGCCAAGATTAAAAGTCTTAATAAAGAAAAGTCAACACTTGAAACTGCTGTAATACAAGCAGACAAATCAGTAACCAAATACACAAAAGAACTAGAACAGTTAAAAAACAAGACCTGTCCTGCTTGTGAACAAGGTTTGCATACACATAAGCACGAAGAAATGTCTGCAACAGCTGAGAAGAATCTAGCAGATGCTATGATTTATCTGCAGGGTGTTAGCGACAGCTATGCCAGTGTCATGCAAGAGTTAGAAACCATTGGTGATATCAATGGTAGACCGCAGACTTATTATGACACTATTGAAGAAGCACTGAAGCATCAAAACAATCTTGCTAGTTTAGAAACTGCATTAGCCACAAGACAACAAGAAACAGATCCTTATCAAGAACAAATTGACGATCTTAGACACACAGCTATTCAAGAAATATCTTGGGATAATGTTAATCTGTTGAATACAATGAAGGATCATCAGGAGTTCTTGTTAAAGTTACTGACAAATAAGGATTCGTTTATTCGTAAGAAGATTATAGATCAAAACCTTGCTTACTTGAACAATAGATTAACCTACTATCTTGATAAGATGGGGTTGCCGCATCAAGTAAGTTTCTTGAACGACTTAAACGTTGAGATCACACAATTAGGACAGGATCTAGACTTTGACAACTTGTCTCGTGGTGAACGTAATCGTTTAATCTTAGGATTAAGCTGGGCATTCCGTGATGTGTGGGAAAGTCTGTATCAAAGCATTAACTTATTGTTTGTTGACGAACTTATTGACAACGGATTAGACGCAAACGGTGTAGAAAACGCATTAGGTGTTCTAAAGAAGATGGCACGTGAACGCAAAAAGAACATTTATCTAATCAGTCACAAAGATGAACTAATAGGTCGTGTTAATAACGTGCTTAAGGTTATTAAAGAAAACGGCTTTACCAGCTACGCAAATGATTTAGAGATTGATTAATGAAGTATGATGAGTTGCACGATCAACTGTTGAAAGAATTTAGAGCTTACTTTGAAGACTATCAAACGTGGGCAACTACAGAGTCGCATGCCAGTGGTATGCGATCTCGCGCACATTTGTCAGAAATTAGACGAATTGCCAGCAAACTTAGAGTAGAAATATTAGAAACACGTAGGCTTAAACCAAAAATTAAATCACCCGCATACAGAGCACAACAGCTCGCTCAAAAACAACAGGCAGATAAAGGCACAGATACTAACTAGTTGATGTCATGGTATTATCAAAATGCGTTAGTTGAAACCCTACCCGAAGAGTGTATTGGATTCGTTTATTGCATCACTAATAACATAACTGGTCGCAAATATATAGGCAAGAAATTAGCAAAATTCTCTAAAACAACTTACAAAACAGTAAAACAAAAAAACGGCATAAAGAAGAAAAAGAAGATTCGTTCTAAAATTGATTCTGACTGGCGTGAATACTATGGCTCAAGCGACCATCTAACAAAAGATATAGAAACTCTAGGCGCAGAGAATTTCAAAAGAGAAATACTTTACTACTGCACATCAAAGGCTGAATGCTCATACATAGAGGCAAGAGAACAATTTACAAGACGTGTTCTCGAAAGTGACGACTACTACAATGGACACATTGCTGTTCGTGTACACGGAAGTCATATCAAAGGCAAACAATTAAACGGTTAAAGCTCGCACAGGCTAATTTCGTGTGCCGAACAGAAGAAACCTGGACCCAGGGTCGCAGGAATCCGTAGTCTCTCGCCGTTAAGAGCACTCAATCAGTATCCTTTACAGGACCAAGATCGCAAAGCTGCCGCGGTTTGATTGTTTCAAGGAATTAAAGGCAAAAAGAAGGGAGAAATACCCTACGTTTGCATGTATGTTAGCGTATACATGCGGGCCGCCGTCATAATAAAGACACAGCTCGAGGTACCGGATGACCGCCTCTGTAACGCTGTAACGCTAAGTGATAAATGTGCAACTCAGATAATGTTGATTTTATTTCTTTGCCCGCAAGGGCAAAGTGTGACTGAACAATCTAGATAATATTTAAATGCTTCGCATTAATCATTATTAAATAAAAAGAAAAATAGTTCGAGCAAAGCGAAGAACAGATGTACGCAAGTACATCATAATATAAATATACTACTATGAAGATTACTGAAATTACTGCTAGTTCTGATAACAATGAGGTTACTCTAGAATTCTTAGGGGCAGCTACAGGTGCATATAAAGCCTATCAAAGAGGAAAAGCATTAAAAGCTACACAAGCTGCTAGGAAAGCCCGTCAGGCTACTAATATATTTGGTATGGGCAAGTATTCTCTTAAAGGTCTTAAAGGAAAAGAACGTCTAGCTATGATTGCTAAACGTGCAGAAGTAGGCAATGCGGCAGCACGTGGACAAGCTCTTGTAAAAAGTTTTCCTGCTAAACTACTTGACATAATTTCATTATTAGGTATTGGATATTATGTATATGATTACTGGACTAAAATAACAGTAGTTGAAGATGACCTCGAATCATTTGCTGCTGCAATTAAAGCAGGCACTGCGGTTCCAGAAGAAAATCAGTTCAAAGGATTTAAGTCAGAAGAAGAAGCTAGAGCAGAAGCTATTGCTATTAGAGAAGAATTGCTAGGCATGGCCACTCTGAGTATTGCGTTATCTGCAGGCTTTGGCGCAGGACTAGTAAAGAATTTTGGAAAGATAGTAAGCATGATGCCTATGTTAGGTGTTCCTGGAAAAATTATTACAGCATTTGGTAGTAAAATTGTTGAACCACTTGGACGTTTAGGCGCCGCTGGATTATTACTTTGGTTTGAAACTGATAGTGGCAAGGCATTTTTAAAAGAGTTTGCCGGCAGCATTATACTATTAGGCAAGGGTGTCTCTACAGCAATAACATTTGGTGTAGGATTAATTGACGATGCAGAAGCATGGCTAGAGAAAAAAACAGGAAAAGATATACCTGGAGTTCCAGATGCTGCTAGATCAAAGATTGCACCTAGTGCTGCGGCTGATGCAGCAGCCGATGCTAAAGATGCCGCAAATTCTATAACCATAGGACCAGTTAGAGCCACTGATAAAGATGGATTTCTTAGAACAGACGGTGACTTCTTTGCTAATCCAGGAGTTGTAAATGCAGTTGGTAGTGCATTACGAAATGGAAAAGCTAATCCTTTAGATGCAATTCCTAAAAAACCTGGTGCTACTTACCCAACATTTACACCAAGTTTAAACCGCTTTTCTTCGTAGCATCTATATTATCTTTGATAATATCATTCATGATCATGCGATCTTCGTACGAGTACATGTGAAATAGATCAACACTGTTTACTCCGCCTCGCATATACCAACTGATTCTAAATATATCATCTTTGATGCTCTTGGTCTCACCTTCAAGCTGTCTAACATAATCTTCAATTTCAGAGTTAGTGAGTCTCAAGAGCCTTAGACGAAAAAACTTGATTGATCCAATGTAACAGCAATAGTGTTTTCTGTATTACAGTTACCACAAATAACTTTTTGTACAGGCATATCCCATACTTCTTTATTTTCTTCTAGCTTTTTCTTAATCAATTGATATGATTCACGGTCAGCATTTTTAAGCCATTCTTCAATAAATGCTTTATCAGTAACTACTTCGTTTTCTACTTGAACTGATTCAATTGCTGTTAGAAATAACTGCAACTGTAATTCTGATAAATTTTTATAGAGTTGATCTATTTGTTGCTGTTGCTCATCTACGGGCAGGTCAGAAGTTTGAAATAATGTTTTTTGTAATTTAAAATTCTCAATACTAAAATAATTCATTTCTTCGTACTGTAAGGGACGAATTTTAATAGTTAAATTTTCAAGTATACTAATGTTATTAACAAACTTTAAGTTACTAAAGTATTCAAGAATACGACCTAATTCAATTTCATAGTCACTTTCTTCGCTACAGTTATCGCATTTTTTAGTAACATTCATTTTATCGCCAAATGTAGCAATACGAATAGCTACTAGCAACGCATCAATATCAACAGCTGGCATTAGTTTAGCATTCTTAATGTACGGGCAGCAACTTTCTATTACTTTTGAAGTAGCATCACCAGTAAACAGTGCATCTGGAGTCTTCATTATGATTTCGTCCATGCCGCTCATTGCAAAAATAGGAACATTATTATAGTCGCCTACTAGTGTTCCTGGTTCATAGTACAGCCCTTTACTAGGAAGACTGATGTAGATCTTTGGTTGTCTAAAAAACTTCTGTAATGGATTATGATTCATTTTTAGTTCCGATAAATATATTATCCGTATTTATATACGCAGATTACCCCAGGAAACAATAATGGCACTAGAAAAAGAAGATGCAAAACTCATAGCCGAAGCATTAAACAAGCTAACCAGTAAAGGTAGTGGGTCAAATGCTGCTATGGGAGAAAAAGCAGGATCATTATTTGACCTGATGAAAAGTCCTACCACAGCGTTTACTGGAACTATAACAGCAGCAGGAAAAGGTCTAGATTCACTGGGCAAAGCATACGAACGAATAGAAAAAGAAATGGCTGCAGGCATAGGTACCTGGAGGCAGCTGTCAAATTCTGGAATTACTTTTGGAAATGATATTATTGGTATGGGCGCCGCTGCAGCTGGTACCCGCATGGAAATGGGAGAGCTTGCTGATATAGTTGGCAAGAACTCAACCTTCCTAGCAGGATTCGGCGGAACTATTAATCAAGGTGCTGTAGAATTTGCTAAAACCAGTAAGGTTATGTTTGACCAGTACGGGGAAACTACTGACAGACTAAGACAAATGGGTCTTACTAATAAAGATCTAAATGAAACACTGGCATTGCAAGCTGGCATGATTGGTAACAGCATGCGAAAAGGCGAAGCACGAGATAAAATTGCAATTGAATCAGCAACTGCCTTGGCTAATGAAATGGACCTAACTGCCAAGTTAACCGGTAAGAGTCGTCAGGAACAGATGGAAGGCGCTAAGAAATTGCAAGCAGATGCAGCCTTTCAAATTAAGTTAGAGCAGGCTACTCGTAACATGGGCGAGAAAGAAGCCGCAGAGTACAAAACAAAGATTACTGCAGAATATACCAAAGCTGAAGCTTTAGGATTAGGGCAGTCATTTAAAGAAACATTTACCTATGGTCAGGTGATGAGCAAACAAGCAGCCAATGAACAGGTAATGGCTGGCCGAGCAGGTATTGAAAGCGCAAAAGCTGCACAAGCAGCAGCGTCTGGTAATTTTGAAAAAGCTGCTGAGCACAATGCAAGGGCCATGGATGAATCTGCTAAAAACAATAAAGATGCTAGTTTTCAAAATGTAGCCATGTTGAATACGTTTGGAGGTGCCGCTGGAGAAACTGGTGCTAGATTGTACATGGCTAACAAGGCACTAGCTGATAACATTGAATTGTTAAAGAAAGATCCTGAGAATAAAGGTAAGTCCGATGCAGAAATAAGAAAAATGGCTATTGAGAAAGCCACTAAAGAACAAGATGCATCAACTGGCGCAACTAAAGCCATGGTCAATGCTGAACAGAGATTTAAAGATGCCGGTAGTGTTATTCAAAATAGCCTAGTTGTTCCCATCCAGAAAGATTTAAATCCTGCACTAAACAAACTAGCTGATACAGTATTAGGTGCAAGATCAGCATTTATTCCAGGCGCTAGAGAAAAAGGAAATATTGGTGCAACAGAAGGAGAGTTAAACAAAGGCAGAGCGCAGTACGAAAATAATGAAGCACCCAGAGGCAGTGCAATGAATGCTGTTGGCTATCAAGCAGCAGCAATATCTGGTAATGTGGGCAAAGGTGCTGAAAAATTAGTAGATGCAGTAACTCCTGCAAAACGTTCAGGCGGTACCTATGGTGCTGGCAAGATGTTTGAAGATGTTGGTGCAATATTAGAAATTACTAAACCAGGTGAAGTTGTTCTAAATGGCGAGCAACAGATGAATCTTGCTAAAGGTATGATGGACAAAGGTGCTGCTAGTGCATTTAGTAACTTATCAAAGAATTTAGATTTTAGCAAAATAACAGCAGGCATGCCTAGCAAATTAGAAATGCCTAAATTGGAAATGCCCAAGTTTGAAATGCCTAAAATTCCTAGTTTAGACCTTAACAAAATATCTCAAGATATTAAAACTACAGTTAGCGGCGGCACTGCTACTACAGTTAAAGGTCCAGACATGGCAGAACTAGCAAAACCATTTGAAAAATCGTTTGATGAGTTTGGTGCTAACTTTGATGATGTAGTGGCTAAAATGGCAACTGATCTACAAGAAGCAATGCCAATGGATATTATAGATCAAACTGCTAATGCTCTTGAGTTTGCTAGTAAACGTCGTCAAGAACTTGAAGATATAATGAACGATGGTATGGCAAGAAGCAGTACAGAATGGGATGAGATATTTGACGAAGCTGAACAACTAGACGGTCAAATAGAAAAGTTAACTAACAAACAGTTAGATGCTATGTCTAAGTACAGTGATAGCTGGAGTGACACCAGCGATGTAATGGATCGAGTATACGCCGACATTGACAGTGCTATACCTATAGATACAGAGTTTGGAGATCTTGAAGGAGCAATGAAACGTCAAGCACCCGAGCAACAATATAAAGATACAGAGTTTGGAGATCTTGATGGTGCTATCAAGAAAAATCAAGCAAACGATGCTATGCAAAGCATGGTACAAGGATCTAGTCCTACAAAACTAGATCGCGGCATTAGTATAGATAGCTTTAGTTTAAGCTCAAGTGGGTTGCCTATTGCTAAGCCAAAATCAATTGCAGCAGCAGTTCCGGAAAAGAAATCAGAAAAGTCTGAAGCAGAGCAAGCTGAAGAGAAAAGAGAAAAGATGAAAGCTGAGATAGCTAAACAAAGTACAGAAGCAGACAAATCAAAAGAAGGCGCTACAAAAGCTGCCGGTGGTGAAAAAACAGCTACTCTAGACGACGTAGTTAAGAGCTTAAATGCGTTAAATACTAAGATGGGACAACTTATCTCTACCACAGAAAGTGGTAGTAGAGATGTTGCCAAAGCTGCAAAAAGTGGCAGCAATAACGTATACGCGAGATAATACATGAGTTGGAAAAAATTCTTTACACCTGTAGCTGTTGATGCTACATCTGGCAACTATAGTCCCATGGCTAATGGAGCTTCTCGCCCAGGGCCAGCTCGTGCAAACTATAGTTCCTATTTGCCAGATGTCTATACTGGTGCACCTAACCGTATTGATCGCTACTTACAGTACGATACTATGGACATGGACAGTGAAGTTAATGCTGCTCTAGATATTATTGCAGAGTTCTGCAGTCAAAAGAACAGAGAAAATCAAACTCCTTTTACATTGTTTTACAGAAACAAAGCCACTAATAGCGAAATCGCTATCCTTCGTGAGTACCTACAGCAGTGGTGTAAACTACAAAAATTTGAAACTAGAATCTTTAGAATCGTGCGTAATGTGTTCAAATACGGCGATGCCTTCTTTGTTCGTGACCCTGAAAACAAAAAGTGGACCTACATTGATCCAGGTAAGATCACTAAAATTATTGTAAACGAAAGTGAAGGCAAGGCACCTGAACAGTATGTTATCCGTGACCTAAATCCTAACTTTCAAAACTTAGTTGTTACGGCAATTAACCCTAGCCAACAGAATAGTAATAACCGTGGCACTGCATTTGTAGCAGGTGGCGCCGCAGCTAGGGGGCAAGCAGGATCATACCCTGCTAGCAACGGCACACGTTTTAGTAATAATCAAAACGAAGTAGCAATTGAAGCTAAACATGTAATTCATTTAAGTTTATCAGAAGGTCTTGACAACAACTATCCATTTGGTAACAGCTTGTTAGAAAACATTTTTAAAGTGTTTAAGCAAAAAGAATTACTAGAAGATGCTATTCTAATCTATCGTATACAACGTGCTCCTGAACGTAGAATCTTTTATATTGACGTGGGTAACATGCCAAGCCACTTGGCTATGAGCTTTGTAGAACGTGTTAAAAACGAAATACATCAGCGCAGACTACCAAGTGCTACAGGCGGCGGAACAAATGTTATTGATTCAGCTTACAACCCATTAAGCATTAACGAAGACTACTTCTTTCCGCAGACAGCAGAAGGGCGTGGATCAAAAGTTGAAACACTGCCAGGCGGTACTAACCTAGGTGAAATTGACGATCTACGCTATTTTACCAACAAGTTATTCCGTGGTTTAAGAATTCCGTCAAGCTACCTGCCTACTGGTGCAGATGATAGCCAAGCGCAGTATAACGATGGGCGAGTTGGCACAGCATATATTCAAGAACTACGTTTTAATAACTACTGCCAACGCCTGCAAAGTCTAATGCAAGACGTTATAGATCAAGAGTTTAAGTTATATTTGTATGAGCGTGGTGTTAATATTGACTCAAGTTTATTTGAAGTTCAGTTCCAACCTCCGCAAAACTTTGCCACATACCGTCAAGCAGAACTAGATGGACAGCGTGTACCACAGTTTCAGACCATGAGTCAGATTCCGTTTATGAGCAAACGATTTGCTATGAAAAGATTCTTAGGTATGAGTGATGAAGAGATGGCCGAAAATGAAAAAATGTGGGCTGAAGAGAACGGCAAAGGCAGTGCTATTCCTACTGACAGCTCAGGTGAGCTTCGTGGTGCCGGCATTAGTTCAGCAGGTATTGAAAGTGATTTAGGTGACCTAGCAGATGATACTGCACCGCCAGAAGCTGGAGCAGCACCAGGTGAAGCAGCAGTTCCAGGTGCAGCAACTCCAGTGCCAGCGGCTGCACCTCCTGCAGCATAAATATTATTATGATACTTAGAGAATTATTTTACGCTGACAAAGATATGAAGTCAATATCTAACAACTTGCAATACTCGCCAGGTCACGATACATCTAGCTTAAAACGTAAAGACACACGTAAGACTAGACTGACTCTACGTCAAATAAATGAACTTAGAAAAGCATCAGAGAGCCATATTCTAGAACAAGAAAAAGAATTAGAACTCGTCCAATCAATGTACATGACTCCGGCAGCTCCACCTGCCTGACATTAAAAATACAATTTTTTAGAAATTTTTTTCTAAAATATGTAAAAATTCCACCATTATACCCCATTTATTACAATTAAGTGTAAATATATTTGACAGCCTTGCAATACAACATAGGAGATAAACATGACTGATCGATCAAAGTTCGAGCAGATGCTAGAGCATCTTGTTAATGAAGAAAGTGACAAAGCCAAAGAGCTTTTCCATCAACTAGTAGTTGAGAAATCCCGCGAAATCTACGAAAACATCTTAGCAGACGACTTCCAAACAGAGGAAGAAGAAACTGAAGATGATGAAGCTGTAGAAGAAGCTGAAGACAAAGACGACGAAGACATGGAAGAAAGTTTTGGGTTTGCCGAAGCTGGTGATGAAGAAGATACAGGTGACATTGGTGGCGACGCCGGTGACGACTTTGTAGATGACATCGACGCAGAAGGCGGCGACGAAGGTGACGAAGAAGGCATGGGCGGCGAAGGCGATATTGAAGATCGCGTAGTTGACCTTGAAGATGCACTTGACGACCTACGTGCTGAATTTGAAGCATTAATGGGTGACGAAGAAGGCGGCGACATGGGCGGAATGGACGACATGGGTGATGACGACATGGGCGGAATGGACGACATGGAAAAAATGCCAGAAGACAGCTTCATGCGTGAATACATTGAAAAAGTCAGCACACCAAAAGGTGGCGACAACGGTGCAAA
>Ga0208975_1000165_pt1 | contig 35398 bp, 53 predicted proteins | sample GreLakmeER78MSRF_FD_187700 | JGI IMG/M metagenome (GOLD analysis project Ga0208975, IMG submission 187700) | Freshwater lentic microbial communities from great Laurentian Lakes, MI, USA - Great Lakes metaG ER78MSRF (SPAdes) | ecosystem: Environmental > Aquatic > Freshwater > Lake | place: Great...
GAAACGATCCATTCGTTCCCCAGTAAATCCCAGTGCCAGTATTCACTTCAACGAAAAAGCTGCCCGTGGATCGCCCCTTGGTACTGATAATGAACGGCTGGGTCGCAAAGCTAGACGCACGAAACCATGCACTGAATGTGCTAGTCGTCACACTAGCGAACAGGTCCGCATAGCCGTTTGCGATTTCGGCGTACTGACTCGACGCACTGTTCAGCACCAAGGCCATTAGCCAGCCTCCAGCGTGTCCGCAGCAGAACGCAGAGCAGCAATCAGATGATTTCGGTTGCTCGCCGCTGGATGAATTGATTCATTGAGCAGCGTAGACCACTCCGCAGTCAGTTCCGCAGCTGATTCGGCATTAATCGCTGCCTGTCTTTGTGCAAAGAATTTCTCAACTGTCAGATCCGCAAACAGCCAACCGCCACCCAATGCAGCGACTGCAGAGAAGTCCGCTGCCGATGGCATTCCAGGACCGCCAGCAACCGCCTGAGACAGTGCCCAAAACGGTGCAGCATAGTTCGCGTCGGTTGTGTCCCAATGTGTATTGCGAGGGTTCGTTATGTGCGACAGCCACCGATCGACATGAGCCGTTGCAACCGCATCAGCAGCAATCGCAGCCTTCATTGCCAGCACTGTTCCCGACCATTTTTCGTCGGAGTTGTTGTTGACTAATTTCGTCAACATGCCCCGGAAGTTGAGCAGGAAAAGCAGTTCGGCCAGAACGATCGGGCGTGCTGTAACGCCGGTAGCCTTGAGAGTTGCTACCTGCTCTGCGTCTGTACCGGTTAGCCCAAGGTTGATTGATGTCTCGTATGCGTTCATGGTTCCCCCAAAAACAACAGCGGATCAACGATCCGATCCTATTGCAACTGCTTCCAAACTGAATAAACCAGCCCGCCCGTCGCGTCCCAAATCATTGACAACAAAAATGCCACAACATTGATAACCGCCGTCATTTATGGTCACTCAATCGGCCTTCAAGCCGCCCAACGGTTGTACTGATCTCTGCGATGTTGGCGTGCATCGTCTCGACTCGCTCATTCAGCGATTTCCGATCGTCTTTGCACTCACGCAGTTCAGCATTAAACCACACCCACATTTTGCCAACAGCCCCACTCAGGACCGCGCCGAGTGCTGTAATCACTCCCAAAATTACTTCTGCCGAGATATTCAATGTTGCGGCTCCTGTTGCCAAATCCGTTTTCTGATCGCTGCGACAATCCACATGAGCAGTTCCGGAGCGATCTGCCAGAACAGCCACGCCATGATTGGAGTTATCGCCTTTGCGATTTCCTCGTCTGTGTCCGTAGATTTGATCCGCTTTTTCTTTTCCAGTCTCAACATCCGCCGACCATAAAAGTCGATTGTCTCACCCTCTTTGCTTACTGCTAAGTCCCCAGCCCATGATCCACATTGCGCGGCTCGCTCGTAGAGCAGGCTGGTCATGATTGTGTCATCGCGGCTCATCAGTAATTGATCCTCACCTGACTCAACCTCAGATCCACCAACGCATGATCTTCATAAGCTGTCACCCGCAACACATCAGGGCTGATTGGCCCCGGAATATCAACCTCAACCGTCCCGTCTGTCACTGTCAACACTGCCTGCTCGCCATCATGCTTGAGCTTCAGGTTGACCGTCTCCGACCATTCGATCCGCTCGATCCGTCCGCTGATCACCGCTTGGATCGCTTCGCGGATGTTCATGTGTCGCAGATCGACTGGCTTGATCAAGTTCATCGAAACAAGCCTCCGAAAAGTCCTCGTCGTCGCTGTGTTCGATTTGTCGGACACATTCCGCCGGGACAATTCGAAACCGCACCCGCATTTTTAACCCTGACTGCTGAAACTGGAATCTGTTTGCCATCATGAATCGACGCATGAATGTCAGCCATTTCTTGGTGAGTCATACCGTTGGTGTTGATTCCATGATCCGCTCCAAGGTGCCGCGATGTTTCGAGTATTGTCGGACTCCAGTTGCCCTCGACATTCCACCGCAAAATGGTCCCGTCTGATGCGGTTCGAAAAGAAGCCGCCGGCGTAGCGACCTTGAGAGGATTTGGGGTGTCGTTCGCTGTTGCCGGCGGCTCAGGGGCAGACTTGATCACCTCCGTTCCGTTGGACTTTGGAGACGACAAACTTGCTTCCAGTTTTGTTTCTATGCGAGCGAGTGCCGCTGTGTTTTCCTTTAGGATCACAACAGCCTCGGTTGTCTTTTCTGATGTCGCCTTCTGCTCAGAAACGACGATCTCTTTTGCGTTTTCAAATGCGGCCCGCATTGCTGCCAGTTCGCCGGAATCACCGCATCCAGTTAGCATGATCAGAAACAAAAATCGTTTCATATTTCCAGCCCTTTCCGCATGTCTTCCAAGGTGAATTCACGAGGCTTTACGTTTGGCATGTCGGACAGCCCGAAGCAGGCCGTGTACCGATGCCGCAGCATTTGCTCCACGGCATTTGGTGCCCATTCAGCCCAGCCACCATTGCCCCAGTTTGCGCCCCAACTGTTGAGCATGAACACGAAAGGCCGACCGGAAGAATCAAGCCGTTCTGATAGGCCGAGCAGGGCGATTGCATGGCCGCCACCGCCAGCCCCAGAAAATGAGTTGACGATTGGCCGGTCGACTTCGCCACCCCATGAAATGCCGATCGAGATTCCGCCTTGGCCGCTGCCAAGAAACGTTCTCACGCCGTCATAGGATTCCATCCGGTAAGACTGGCCAACCTTGTGCTGAGCCGCGTCTGCTTCGATCTCGGCCCAATTCGATGGTCTGCGAGCGTCGTACCGGCCTGAGTATTTCCAGAGTTCTTCGCGGCAGATGCCCTTTGTCGTCGCGAGCTTAATCCCGCCGCTAATTGTGCTGCCACGGTCTGACGTGATGCCGTCGATTCGCTGCGTCTCGTAATATCCCATTGCCCGACTGAGCTGGCGCGTCAGATCACCAGTAGCGATGTAATAGCACAGCTCAACGCAGGAACTGAGTGCGTGCCCTTGGCATGATCCGACAGAACCTTGGTTCTCGATCTTCATCACTTTGCGAGGGTCAACCTTGATCTCGCTGTAACTGCCACGCATGGCCAACACGGACGATTCGCCCGGCAATGCGTCAAGGAAATCGCGATCCTCTTCAGTCTGCAACCATCCGCCGATGAATCCGCTCATTTGCCCTCCAGTTCATCAGCGAATTTCACAAGCGTCCCGGCTGCAAAATGGTCTGTGACTGCTGACGTGTACGGCCGGAAGTCAGGGCCGCGATTGCGGAAACGGTTTTCATTGAACCATTTCGTTGCGGCCTCTCTTCCTGCGTCGTCGTTGGCGAATCCCTTTGCGGCGTAGTCTCGAAGCACGGCCGCCTGAGTGATCCTGTCCGCTTCATATGACTGCTGAAGCACGTCATTGCGGACAACCGGCTCCGGACCAACCTCAATGCCGCCAGCCGCATAAACGCCAGCCACCGCCCCACAAACAATCCACGCGGCAGCCTTGGCCCCACTGACTAACCAAGACCGCCACGCGATTGACTTCGGTGGCTCAACGACGGCAGCAGGGGCTTTCTTAGCCGCTGGCTGTCGCTTTGCTGGTGCCTTCTTTGCAGGGGCTTTCTTGGCCATTACTTTGCCGCCTTACCGAAGTCTGCGAGACCTTGGCTCACAACGTAGGCAGCAATCGCCCCGATGATCTGCGTAATGGCTTCCTCCGGAAGTTGCAGGCCAATTCTGTTACTGGCCACAATCAACACGCCCGCCATCGTCGCGATGGCTTTTTTGCTGGTCAGGATTTCCCCGATTAGCTTCCACATTCGCTTCACCCCACGACGCGATTAGTCCGGCACATTTTATGAGGCCGGGAGCAGTCATAGGATTAAATTAGAGATCACATGGGGTGCCGACAGTCTACCAGGGATCTGGCCGATGTCAATGGCTTCATGAGGATCGGAGTTCCGCACCGCTGTTGATGATCCCGAAATCTGCTTCGGGATCATGGCCAACAGAATGGTAGTCCGCTGCTCATTCGCCAGTGATGTTAATGTTGACCTCCCCGCAATCGTCCGCCACATCCGCTACGAAATCAGCGAGACAGAACGCTGCCGCGAGAAACGCGCCTCGCTGCGCGGGTGTCAACGAATTAAAATGCTCAATTGCCAATTCTGCCTTCTTGCCTTCGTACACTTTCGGCCGCTTTGCCACAGGAAAATCTTGGCAAACCAACCAAACCGCTCGAAGTGCGTAGGCAATTCTATTAACTGATACTTTCATTATTGTTTCTCTCTTTGACACGCGGACAGTTATTCCGATCCTCATTCGACAAAACACACTCAGGAGACCAGCCCGAGAAAAGGAGTCACCGTTTCCCGCAGTTACCGACCCCGACTCAGGACCGACCAGCCCCTGAGTGCTGCTTCCAAATGAACAGAGGTAGCGTCACTCCGATGGTGCCCACTCTGTCGGCTTAACCACCGATTCGTCCCACCAAATGCGGATCGGACCCGCAACACCAAACAACATGCCGGTCCATTGGCTTTGGCCAAAGCTCCATTGCATCAGCACTGGGCCGACTCCCGGAGCACGCAACCACACCGGCTTATGGTGATTCGCTGATTCTATTGGCTTCCAGTCCATGATTTCCCTCAAGACGATCGGAGTACCAGACCGCTGTTGGTCCGACCCTACCAAGTAGCCTCAATACGCTTTGCCTCGGCCCTCAACTCTTCAGCCCTGGCTGCATGATGGTCTGTAGACTTCCGATACCCCATCGCCGCCGCCATTGACGCCTTTGCATCATGAGTATCGGCCAAAGACACGAGGATGTCCGGAATCTCTGCACAGAGTTTCAATTCCACTTCAGTCAGTGCGAATTGATTCTGCTCAGCGGCCTCATTGCCACAACAGTTGAAAACACCCTGCTCGCCACAGGTCCGACAAGGACCGCCAACAACTTCGTCTGACATGATATCTCCTGTATTTTTGCGCCTAGAGGAACCACGATCCGATCCTACTTCACCAACGCCTCGCCAGTCACTCGATGCCATATCGCAGAGCAGGCCATCATGATTCCCGCCTGGTATTCCGCGTTCATCGGCTCCGGGATTTCGGCCCTGAGTGATTCCGCTGACCGATACAGATTCAGCAGTTCGGCTTTCCAGCGAGAATCTGGCCTGCTGATTTTTCTTTCTTCGATTGTCATAACTCACCCTGTTATCGGAACGGAATTCCGCTGCTCACCCTACGGACAACTCAATACGTTTTCCAATCCACCGCATAACAGGAACCGCCATCGAATTCCCGATTGCCTTGTATCGCGGTCCATCTGCTGCTGGCTTTCCTCGATGCGGAACCAAAGTCCAATCATCCGGGAATCCCTGAAGCCGCTCGCATTCCTTCGGCGTCAGGCGGCGAACGCCGGAATTCTGTGACAAGTATGTTTGCTGGCGTGTTGCAGGGCTTGCGGGTAACGCTCCAGGTATTTTAAGTTCTCGGACTTCGTCACGACCGTTTTGAGTGAACGCCACAGCAATCTGCCCTCCAGCATTCGCATGACTTCCAGAATGATTCATCGCTCGTAGAGTTGGCGACGTTTCACCAAAATCTCCTGCATCTGTCTTCGAATTGAACGCAACCACCATCGTTTCCGTTTCATAATCCTGCCGTCCCATGCCGCCAGCGTTCAGGCAATGGGCTGTGTTTCCCGTGGACGTAACTACAATTGTTCCGCCGTTGTTGCAGGCAGGATTCAGGCCGCCGGCAGCGTCCAATGTCTTTGTGGTTGACTCGATTCGTGCATAAAACCCGCCGTCGGGCCTGTCTTTTCGCTTTGTTCCGCCCCATGTATTCACAACATGAGGGCCACCATCTAAGTTTCCGCCTGCTCCAACGCAGTCTTCAGTGTCGCCGGCAACGTCTTGTTTCTTTTTTCTGCCCGCCTGAGAATCCCCTGACACGCAACCCGGCTCAAAAAGAACCGCTGCGGAACGTCGCCAGTCTCCAGCACATCCAACAACGAACACTCGCCGGCGTCGTTGGGGAACTCCAAAGTATTGAGCGTCCAGCACTCTGTAGGCGAGACCATACCCGAGTTCTGCCATCGCCCCGACAATGGAACCAAAGTCCCGTCCTGAATTCGAGGACAGGACGCCGGGGACGTTTTCCCAAACGAACCACTTCGGCTGTAGCTTTTGAACAATTCGACAATAGGTGAGAGCGAGGTTTCCGCGTCCGTCTTTAAGACCACCGCGCAGGCCCGCGATCGAGAACGACTGGCACGGCGTGCCTCCCACGAGAACATCAATTGAACCCGGCTCAATTGGCCACTCCTCAAACTTTGTCATGTCGCCAAAATTCGTCACGTCCGGGAACCTGTGTTCCAGGACCGAACACGGAAACGGCTCGATCTCACTAAACCCAACTGGCCGCCAGCCGAGCGAATGCCAGGCGGCAGAAGCAGCCTCGATTCCTGAGCAGACAGACAGATATCGCATCGTCAAAACTCCAATGTTTTCGCCAAATACCATGAGCAGAGCATACAAGTTCCGCTGTTGATTTCAGACTTCGACTTCGATCAATCTCACATCGGATTCAGCCACAAAACGCAACTGATGGCCGATGCGAATGGTCACGCAATTCTTTGGCTGCCCGTCGGCCGTCGTAATCGTCTCACGCGAAACGATAACGCATTCGCTTCCGTTGTATGCCAGAATCCTGCGAGTCTTTGTCTTAGTTTTCATTCGTCGCCAACTCCCGCAAACAATGAATTCTGTTTGACTGACTGGCTCTGCGATTCTGCCAGCGTCAGGTTTTTCTTTGCCTGTTCATAATACTCTGGCTTCAGTTCGCACCCGTAGAACCGCCTTGGATCTCGAATCGCCCGCTTTGTCTTCGGTGATGTTCCGCCGATCGCCACAAACCCTTCTGATCCGATTCCGGCAAATGGGCTAAACACAATCTCGCCAGGATTCGAATAGAGCAACACGCAACGCCGGATGACCTCCAATTGAAGCGGGCAAATGTGCTTCGTATCTTCTTCCGACTTTGCGGCCGCCGTGTTTAGTGTGTCGGTTTCATGCACGTCATCCCAGCAACCTTCCGCCCATGCGATCCAATCGTTTCGGCTGACCTGATTCTCTGAATCGATCTTTACCTGATTTTCTCCGCGCTTGCGGAACTTGATCAGGTAATCGTTCAGTGTTCCCCGCTGTGCCGCCCGATCGTTTTCCAATCCGGAAAACTGCAGCTCTCTGGCTCGTGTCCTGATCGCTTGTGCCTGCGGATTTTTTCTGACTGTCCAATCGTATTCGTAGGTCAGTCCAGCACGCTCGCCAAGCCTGATGTTAGTCCCTCTGAAGTCACACAGACCAACGCCGCCCGATCGCTTCATTCGCGGAATCTGACAGACGTGAACGACAGCCGACCGCCCTGGCTTCAGAACTCTGGCGAGTCCGTGAAACATGAACGACAGATGAACCTGTGCCTCTCCTGCCATTGCGTCGACGTTTCCAATGTCTCCGGGAGCGTCTGAATACGCATAGAGAGACGGGAATGGCGGGCTAAATACTGCGAAGTCAATCGATTCCTCTGGCATGTCTTCCAGCATGTGCGGAATGCAATCGCCGTGATGAATCGCCCATTGATCGTTGTTAAATACCGGCATTACTCAGTTCCTTGAAGAGTTGCTCCTGCTGCTCAGTGTCAGACTGAACACGCCCAGCTTTTCGAAGTACGTTGTCCACAAACGGCACTTCCAATTCCGTTACCGGAATATGCACATTCAGCGGCAGGGTCGACCCAATTCGATTGGACCTTTTCACCGCCTGATAGAATTCCTCGTATGAGTCCTTCAATCCGCTGAATACCTGTCTTGTGCAGATCTGAAGATTCAGACCAAATCCAAGAATCTTTGGCTTGCTAATCAGGACTTTCACATCGCCTCGCTTGAATGCGTCGATGCCTTTTTGCCGCTTGTCTTCCGGAGTGTCGCCACTGATCGAAACGGCATCCGGAAACATCCGCTCCATTGATTCCTGTTCGTCGTTGTAGTGACACCAAATGATCGTCGATTCATCCGGCCACGATGCCACCATGTTGCGAATGAACTCTGGCTTGAGTGAATCGCCTCCCTTTGCGATTCTTGACAGCTTCCCACGGTCCCCAATGCCGCCAACCTGATTCGTGATTAGTGAGCCAGTCTGTTTCTGTGCTGCCTTCCGCTGAGCGTCAGTCAGGTCAATGTGATCGATGTGAATGTGAATCGGAGGAGTCACGCCGACATTGTCTTTCCAGCCATAGGTGGCCGGATTCGTCAGGAAGATCGACCAATCTGCCAACGAGCGATAGAACGGCTTCAGTGCATGGGCCTTGAGTTCCCATCGGTTTTGCGTCTGACCGCGATTGATAAAGTACGACGCCAAAAACTCATTGACGGTTTTTGCCCGGTCAAGAAACACGGCGTGATTTGCAAACTCAATTCGATCATTCGGGGCAGGCGTTCCAGTTGCGCACAACTTCCATTCCAGCCCTCGCCCGAGTTCAATTAGCCGTGTTCCCCATGCTCCGTAATGGCTTTTGAGCATTGATGATTCGTCGAGAATCAACGCCGCCAGCTTCCCCGGCTTCAGTCCTTCTCGAATCGATTCGTAATTCGTGACAGCGATCTGCGAATCGAATCCGTTGTATTCGCCATCGAGCCAGTATTGGAGATCAAATGCACGAACCCGGTCGATCCCGTTTCGCTCGCCATACCACTTCGCGGCCTCGTCTACGGTCTGATTGCACACCATCAACGGCGACACAATTAAAACTCGACCGCCAGTGACCTTTGCAGCGTGCCTGGCGTACTCCAGAATCATCATCGTCTTACCGAGGCCGCAATCTGCAAAGATCGCATACTTCCGCTTCTGAATGGCTTTAGCGGTGATGTCCCGCTGGTAATCAAACAGCCCGGGATTCGGATCGTATTTTGCCGATCGTGTCCGCTTGCCCTTCATCCCGATTGACGATGCGTATTCATCCGGAACGATGGCCGCCGTTCCTCTGAAGTGATAGACCGGACAATTCCGCACCTTCAAAAATGTGCGGTATGACTCTGGCGATCTCGTATCGAACTCAATTTTCATGGCTCAACAATCCCAATGTTTTTGCACTATCAAAACAACAGCGGATGCAATTTCCGCTGCTCAACAATGAACAGCGGATGTTCCACTTCGATCCTAAAGCGACCACACCGGCAGAGTTTCAATCTTCGCGACGATGTCTCTCAGGATCTCTTCACTCTGCAAGTACGATTCAGCGGTCATCTTTGCCACACCTTCCTCTGACACTGCATGGTGAAGCATGTAGCTCGATGCCGCGCGGCTCACATGCTTCGCCCACAGTGCTGACGATCCCTTCCGGAAACTGGCCACGTTTCGCTGACCCAGACTCAGGCGGATGATCGGCTTTCCCTCAATGCGTCTTGCGTCATCCGACAGGCCGGCACGCTCGAGCAGTTTCGAAAACTCCTCCGAGTAGGTCCGCGAGTTGTTGGCCATCGGAAACACTCTTTCCGGATCCAGCCCGCGGAACCCTTCAATCAGTTCTCGCATCTTTGATGACAGCGGAACCAAAACATCTGACGGCCGCTCAGCCGCTTCATCCTTTTTTGCTGTCTTGTGTACTAGATACCACGCCCAACCAGCTGCATTGTGCAGATCATCCAGAGCAGGGCATTGACTCGAGGTGATCACCCCAGACCACAACAGCCCTTTCTTCTCCGCCGATCGTGCCGCAAACCAATCCTGTGACCGAAACCCGTAAACGTAGTGAGCCAGCAGGCTTGTTTGCCAGAACACGGACGGCTTCACGCTCCCCAGTCGCGGCCATTTGCAGCCGTCCACAACGGACAGCATCGCCTGAAGTTCAGCGACCGTGACAGGAACCGCTTTGACTCGTCTCTGCTCCTCAGTCCGCGGCCTCAGCAGATTGATCGTTGATTTGCTGACCGTCTCCGGCTTCTGCTTCAGCATTCCTGCCCGAACACACGCCCCGGCCAGCTTGCCGATTGAGCACAAAGCCTTGCAAGCCATTGCCGACGAATTGCCCTTTGGCTGCGCCCGCAAAACCTCAGCATAGCTCCGCAGAATCTTTGGCTGCTCGAGCAAGCTCAGCGGCCTGCCACCCACAACTCGATGCTGCGTGCGGCCCCATGCTTCGAACTTGTCGAGTGCAGCTCGGTTGTCTCTGATCGTCTTGATTGACACTCGTTTCTCCAAGTCACTGGCTGACAGCAGCTCGTTGTACAGATCCACCAAACTCCGGGACTCGATCACTTCCGGTTTTGCAACCTCAATAACTCGCATCTGCGGTTCCGGAAACACCCTCAGAGGCATCTGGCCCACACAACACGCATCGAACGTAAACTGAAAATCACTGAGAACTGCGGACATTGCATGACTCACACAAAGATTCCTATGGAATCATCCGTGAGGGTTTCGGCGCTCCGTCCGATGTCTTAACCAATCAACTGACCTTGATATTGAACGCCGCGGCCACTCGGTCAACTGTGCCCTTCAACGGCTTGTTTGGATCCGCCTGAGTGACCTGTTTGGTTTTCTTCTGCATTTCAACCTGGCATTTCGCGACGACTTTTCCGCAATCTGGAAACTGATCCGTTGAGAGTGCTATTTCCAAAATCGCACGGTTCACAACCTCTGGCGGAAAGATGCTCAGCGTTGCCAACCACGTCTCGAGCTGATGCGTCGTGAACTGTGCTTGATTTTTAAGTGAGCAGAGCCGTGTCAGAGCCTCGCCAATCTTCGGACGCATCTCGACCGCTTTGGGCAGCAGCGGCGGCGTCGAAGGCTGCGAAGGCGTCTGCATTGGCCTGCTCTCTGGTCGCCGCTGAATGTCGTGGTTTTGTGCCATTGCTGTACAAACTCCCTTGCTGATTCCGATTCTGCCACTGGCGGACAGTCGCCCGCCAGTCCTTCATTGGGTTGCGACCAACCCGCCAGCCGTTGCTTTCGTAGTAGTCCCAAAAGCTCCTTGCGTCGACCGTGCTTCCAATCTCCTGCACGTAACCGATGATTTGCTGCACTGTCGGTTTCTCGAATGCCTTGCTGCGATTCTTTGGAGCATTGACCGAAGCCGCATCCTGTTTCACAACAACTGGGACAGTGGACGCATTCGCGTCCTGTGTTTCTGTATTACTATTCTTCTCTTCTCTTCTCTTCTCTGGTAACGCTTTTGTAACGCTGTCACCGTTACATTTGCGTTTCACTTCTCGATGCGTTTCCACCCGTTTCGCTGATAAAGCCCGTGTTTTGCATGAGTTGCCGTTGTGGCGGTCAAAATTGCAAAAGTGAATACCACCCGTAGTGATGTCGAGCCACCCAACTGATTGCAGTGCGTCCGCGAAACCTGTAACGCAAGAAATGCGATCTAGTAACGCTGATGTAACGCTGGGAGCGTTACCGTCTCGCGTCTGCTGGTCAGCCCAGATCCAGACCCGCACCAACTTTCCAACAACCGCATCGGGGTCGATTCCGAGCATGTCAGCGATCTGAAACACTTCCGGCTTGTCTGGAGTCGTGTGTTCAATCTTGATCCATTGCGAGGCCATTTACTCATCATCCCCGAAAAGATTTCTTTGCGCGACCAAAGGTTTCTTTGCCTCTGGCTGCTCCGTAATCCACGCCTGGAGCTCCTCCCACGTCTTGACTGGAAGGCTGCTCCTGTGGACCAATGCAGATCCATCACGAGCCGCCAGCCAGAATTCTTCTGTCTCGCCCTGGCGTTCTCCTGTGACAAGCGAGCAAGTGCCGAGCGTACCGTGGATGATTCCCCGGTCTTGTGCGGTAAAACCGAGCGTCTTCAGCCAGTAAAGTCGTTGGTTGTGGCTCATCAGAACTCCTTGTGCCCGTCCCAGGCTTTGAGATCGTCATCATTGCCAGCCGTCTCGCTTACCGGCTGATGCTTCTTCCGGCCGAACTCAATCGCTTCTTGAATCTGCCCGATCGGCAATCGTTCCACGTGAGCAGGCATTTGATAGCCATAGATTGCGTACCACTCATCGTGGAATCGCGTTTTGCGTTTGGTCATCGAATCACCTCCACGCCTTTGACCTTTGCCCTCAGCAACGCAGGCTCTTTCGGATGTCGCAGAATTACTTCCTCGCAGTCCTCAAATTCTGCAGCCTGTGCAGCGTTCAGGGATGCACGAAGAACGATCAGGTAATCAACTGGCTTGTCTGATGGCCGCTGCGATAACTCCACGTTGCCATCCGGGCCGATGGTGATGCCGCTCATGCTGCACCGCCTTTCAGCTCCGCTTGCCGAGCCTGATAGTATGGCCGCACCAGTGACAGCACTTGCTGACTGACGCTGGCTTTCATCGCCGCCAATTCCTTACCGGCCTCCTCAAGCTTCTCCTGAGTCCTTGCCGCTGCAATCTCATTCCAGACCGATTCCACAAACGTTAGCTGGTCCGGATTGTCACCGAGAATCTTCCGGATGCGGGTCAGCGAAGGTTCGTGCTTTTCGGTTTCTGATGGCTCAGGCTCGACCGCCACTGGCTGTCGAGGCTCCTCAATCAGCATCGTCTGCGGCATAACTTCCACTTCGTCCGCCTGATCATCATTCAGAATCGGTGAGACCTTCGTCCACAAAGCCTTCAGAAGCTGCCTGCGGCCCTTGGCAGTGATTCCCGCCACATTGTCCGACTCATAGCCCGGCAGCCCCAAGGCCATCGCCCCACAGAACTCCACCGCGTATTCCTTGCCACCGTAGGAGCAGGACGCCTTGCCTTCGACTCTCCAGATTTTCTTGCCTGACTTTCCAAGCGGCACGAACTCAGGATGCCCAACCGAAACCTCTGGCACAATTCCAAGATGAGCAAACAGCGTGCGAAAGCCTGCTTCCTTCGTGTAGAGCTTTCCGCCGCCCTTGCCGCCGAACACGGCAAACTGATCATCGCCAGGACAGAACCCGCTGAGGATGGCAATCGCACAAACCCTGATTCGATCTTCGTCCGTTGGATTATTGGCGAGTTCAACCATGTTGATTCGTGGATCAGTCATCCGCAGCAGACGGGCTTTGATGTTCTCATCGGTCAGCGATTCGATTAACTGAATGCGAGCCTCTGCCATCGCAAACGCCGCGTTGATTCGTGATCCATTCTTTGCTGCGTCAATCAGTTCGTTCCGGCTTGCGTCAATTCGCGTGAGCCAGTCTCCGACCGTGTTGGTTGTAGTAGTGATCGTGCCCATTGTCTTATTGCCTCGATTTCTAAAAAGATTGTTTCGTCGGTTAATTGTTCAGCGAGCACCTGCACTCGCTGTTCTGATTTGTGCTTCTCAATGTCTCGTTTTGCCTTCTCAATCCTCGCCCGCCACATCGGATGAGTGATCGGCTTTCGTTCGTCGTCGCGATATCGTGCGTAAGCATCGACAACGTCATACGTTCCAAGCCCGAGCCAATACGAGTCTCCGGCCGTCGCTCCGCAACTGCGCTCATTCATGTACCGCCGATTGATGTGCTCACGGTATTCGTGCGACGGCGTAAAACTAATGCAGATAACCTCACTCATCGCCCGTTCCTGATCTGCCTGCAGAACTCGGCAATCAGCAAAGCATCAGCATTAGCGTGAGTGATCTTCACCAATGGCCAGAGCCGCTGTGCAGCCGCCTTACTCACGTTCTTGTTGCCCTTTGTTAAGCATCGCATGTGCTTCTGCCAAATCTGTGGTCGATACGATTCGTAAGGCACTTGCAACGCTGTCAGGATGCCGATCAGGAAGCCAAATGACTTGCCAAATTTGAACGTAGACGATACGCCCTGCTTTGGCATTGCGTTGACTTGCTCGATTACTGCTGCCAGTTCATGCGACGAAGCCAACTCACGAATCCAGTTTGCCAGTTCGTGTTCTGTGCTGTCGTTCTTGATCCAGCAAACATTGCCTGAGCCGAAGACGACTGCGATTGCACCGGATGCTCCGGGGTCAATTCCAATCCATGCTGGTGGTTTCATCCCTGCCCCCTCAAAACGCCGCTGCCACTCGGAAGCATCCGCGTTGAATAAACCTTATCTTCCTTCACCCATGTCCCGCACGGATCGACCGGACCTGCTGCAATCTTCTCAGCGAGGATCTCGGCCTGTATCCGCTTTTGCTCTGCGATCTCTTCCGCGCTTGGATACTCCTGCGGAAAGTATCGGCCCGTTGTGTTCAATTTTGCGTCTGCCCGCTTAGTCGATCCTGTCATGATTTCCTCCGCATCAGTTCGCCTGGGAGTCGTTCGCCAATTCGGATCACTGGCACGAGCGGAGCAATCGGAAACGCCTCCGGATTGAAGCCAGTTTCCTGAATCGCGTCGTGAATCTCCTTGCGATCAATCCGCACGTTCTTAGATGCTGTAAAGCCGAACCGTGCGTGGTTAGTTCCGATGGTGTCAACCAGCTTGACGACGATCGTTTCCTCTCCGACCGTGATGATAATTTCTTCTGATACGGCACGTCTGAGCACTAGCATTTTGAAGTCCTTTCATTGAGTAAAAACCTGCGAACAGTCTCGGCATGACTGCTAAGAATGCCGAACCCTTGGTGACTGTTCGCAGGAGTACAATTCAGAGCCTGCTGGCCTTCATTGGCTTGCGGGGGCCAGCCGTTGAAAATCATTTTTCAATGCAGCAGGCTCTGAGGGAGTAAAATCCGGTGAACCCTCGCTCTCGCCGGTTAGTAAGTTGGTGGGTAGTTGTCTCTCGCCCACTTGTTGCCACGCCTGATCTGGCTTCGCTCGTCAGCGAGTTGCGATGATCCAGCCGCAAACCACGCCAACACGATCAGTAACGCCGTTGCGATAATTTCATTGAGCATTTACCAGTCTCCTTTGCTTTGCCGCCTCGACATGAGCGTCCTGAGCTTTTTTGATTCGCTCCCGAGCCATCTCACGACGCAGGCATCCGCATGATTTCGTTCCGCCACTCTGAATGCGTGAACGATGGGTGTCAAAAATCTCACCGCATGAACAACGGCACCGCCAAACCTGATACCCGCCTGCGTTGTCCCATTTTGAGACTGTAAACATGTAACGGATCACCGTGAGCCGCGACCCTGCTGGCGGGATCGGTGGTGTTCTTTTTTGCGGTCGTCCGACGCTTGCTGTCATGTCTGCTCCTTTGCTGTGAATGTCATCGCTGACTTGCCAGTCAGCCGACACTGCCTTTCGCCGCACTCAAATGCCAAGCCTCGCTTAACCAGATCAAGCATCCGTTTGCGGTACGTATCCTCCATGCCAGTACATCGCCGCGATGTCTCCTGTGCCGCCTCCCGTGCTGTGACTGGCTGGCTCAGTGCCCGCAGAACGGCCCACAACTCTTGCTGATATCGCGGAAGTTCTTTTTCCGCCACAGCAGCACTTTGCTGCGAAGTAGTTGGGTCAGACTTACGGCTGATCTTTGCGGGGGTGTCGAAGAGGGTTTTCTGTATCACGCTTTCCGCCCCTTAAAATACTTTGCCGCAATCCGCCACAGCACGCCCTGCCGACTTTCGCCGGTCTTCGCTGATTCATCCGCCAATGGCTTTTGCAGTTCCGGCGGAACACGCAGCAGCAGTTGGGGATTGCCTTTCAGTTTCTTTGTCACGCCAGTTACCTCGCTGCTTTTTCCCGAATTCTTCACAAAAGTGAGGCGGCTGACCTGTGTCCCGTCCAGCCGCCTCGGTTCTATCGGGCTTGCCGTGGTTCCTTAGAAGCTAGTGCGTCCAGTGGCGATCTCGTCGAATGAGTGATCGAAAGAAGAGCCGTCTGTTCCAAAGCAAACTTTGAACTTGCCAGCTACTCGGCCCTGTCCGGTGCAGTCAATGCTGATGGTCTTGCGTCCGTAGACGTTGCGGCCAAAAACCTGCTTCTGTGTTGCTGCTGGAAGAACTCCTTTAAATCCGTCAAGGTCGGCCAGTGTCAGGTTAGCGGCGATATCGTACTTTGTCATCGTTCTTTTCCTTACCAGTGTTTTGCGTCTCGGTGCGGGCATGATATCACTATCGGCAAGAGCGTCAATGGATGGTGATATCATTTTGTGAGATTGCGGAAAAGATTTTTTGAAATCGTGTTTTTATTGGGCTTTCTGATCAGCATGACGGCCGAACGGCTCGCGGCGGGCTAAAACGCAGTGAGCCGCACCCGATCGGATGCGGCTCTTCCCAGACTGCGTTTTTGCGGGTCATGACGCCGCTGCCGTAACTATGATTTCCACGCCACCGCGTAAGTGTCTCGCCAGTGTTCATTGCCGCTGACTTCGATCTGCACAAATCCTGCGTAGTGCAGTTCCTCGGCCAGCTCATCTTGGCTGATGTTTCCGTAATGCTCATCGACCTGCAATGCCCCGCCGTCGAATGCTGAGTGGGGATCTCTGCCGGGACCGCCGCACGTGATCAGGATTCGACCGCCCAGCTTCAGCCAGTTCGCCGCGTGTGTCAGGATCTCGCCCCAGTTCGGTGCGTGCTCGAATGCCTCGCAGCAGATCACAAGATCGACCAACTGTGCCGGAACGTAATCCGTTGCATCGCACACAACGTCGACTGCTGGGCCTGCGATGAGATCAAGGCCGATCCATGTGGCTCCGGGAAAGTGTGCCCGAACACTGCCGTTGATGTCGCGGCTGCCAACTTCAATCACGCTGATTGCGTCACGTGTCGCATACCGCCCAACAAATTCAAACGCGCCGGGGTGCATGGCATCTCCCTGAATTGCAAAACCTTGACGTGAGCTTATTCCCATCCGGCCGCCAGGAGTTGCTGTCGTTGGCCGTCGCGAAGTAGTTCGCGTTTTCTTCATCCAGATTCGTCGGGTCGAGATACCAGGGCATGTGGCGGGCTGTGTATGGCTCGCCGGTTCTCAGTGTCGGCATCCCTACAACTCGCGTCGCGAGCGATACGGGAAGTGATGCCGGATACATACAGAGCGTCGTGTCAATCGGTGCTCGATAATACTTGCCGCCAACAATCGGTGATCTCCAGAAACGTCGCTCCCAGTTCACAACGTCCGTTTGCCAGCTTGGCAAATCATTGATTCGCAGGCTTACTCCACACTTCTTGATTCCGCAGGTTCCACGGACGCAGCTGGTTAGCGGTGCACGAAGCACTTCCATGAGATCGGACGGCACGCCGTCCAAGTCGAGATCGCAGTCAGTGACGCAGTAAAACCCATCGTTCGGCCTTCCCGTCGCTCCGCATTTCCACGGGGCATGGTGGCCCATGTTCTCGGACAATCGAATCACCTCGAATGGGCAGTGCTGATACCAGTCCAGCAACGGCTCCCACGTCGATGCGTTGTCGATGATGACCGGAACAGCGTTGTCGAGTGCTGCGATCTGCTCACAAAGTCTGCGCGTGGTAGTCAGCCGGTTGAATGTGTTCACATAGGCTGGTGTCATTCAAACCCCCTCGCTGCTTTCCAAGCTGTCCATTCCGGCTCAACGTGCTCCGCAAAATAGCCGTGATTCAAAACCGATGACGGCACAAGATCGTGGAAGATGCAGGCAGAATCTGAGAACTGAAATAAATGAGATGGCACGTATTCCACAATCCACCGATTATCTTCCTTCCATGTCCAGTCTCGCTCGAATAACTCTTTAGCTCGTGCCCACCAAAAAGAACCCGCGAAAAAGAAGTCGCCCGGCTTTTTCTTGACCAAAGGAGTTTGCGACCGCATCACACCGCACGTCGAATGACTCGCCAGGGCATCCTCTACAGATGGCAGATCCATGTTGGCCGCCCACATGATTTCCGCCCACTTTTGCTCCACGGCATCGAGTGTTTTTGTCACGCCCTTTGTGTGAGCCCGGAAGATAATCGCGTTCGGGTCATTGGTGTGCAGCAGGCTCAGCATTTCCAAGTGGGTCAGTGTTTCGGCCAACTTGTTGTTATCCGCTCGCAGCCAATGGTCAACGCGAATGCCATCAAACAACGCCTGCACCTCTTCAATCGTTGCTGTGTTCTTGTCGACTCCCACGCCGATGACGATCCGACCGTTGAACTTGTCCTGATGCTTTCTGATCTGCTCAATGTGCCAATGCCAGTTCCACTCCTTGCCCTTCAGCGGATACAAATGAAACATCAGGCTTCGAGCCGGATTCACTAGCGGCCTGTATTCGTCTCGATATGCCGACCACTTCCCGAGCGGACACGATGACGAACGAGGCTTGACCTTCAGAGTCAGATTGCACCCGCAGCCGCCTTTGGTGTCGTCGCACCATCCATCGTTGTTCAGCGGACAACTGGCACAGATTGCAGATCGATGGGCTTGCTGTTCGTCTGTGGCTACGCGCATTCCGTCAGCGAGGAAATTGACAGCAGCATTCTTGAGGCTCACGACGCGATCGACGGCGCGGGATAATGCTGATTTCTGTTTGCAGGTTGTGCATGGCTTGCGGCATGATTTCGCAACAGCCTTGACTGGTTTTCGCTTAGGCTCCTTCGGTGCCCACTTTTGACCTGCCAGCATCGCGTCAATTCGCGGCTTATTTTCGCGACAAATCATCTGGTGAGTTTTTTTCAATGCGATATTTCGCACCGTGCAAAATCCAGATAGTTCGCACTGGCAATCACTCACGATTTGCGTTCTCCGTTAATCTGGCAAGGTCATTTTTCCACGACTGTACCGCATGATCTCCGCTGGCTGCCGCAAACTCAGACCATCCATGCACAATAAACTGTGCGACAACAGCCAGAAACAAAACGCCGATCAGTCGTAACATCAGCAGTTGCTTTCCAGTTCGTAGACCGTCACATCTGAAATCTGATACCCAAAAGGATTGCCCGACGTAAATCCGTCGATGACATCCAAAATCGCAGGGCAGTCACACGTCACAGTGTACGCGAGCTGATACCACGTTGTGGGAGTGTCGCCCTCTAGCCACCGGTAGTATATGCAATAAGTGCATCCGATACACTCGCAAACAAGGATCACCTCTAACGTGTCCTCGCGCGTTCCGCCCATTGGCAGCGGAAATGTTCCAGAGACGCTGCCACGATATCCGGGGAACGCACTAGGTGACCACGGCTCGCAACTGATTCCATCTTCGTCCTGCATTCCGTAGTAGAGCAAAAACTCTCTAGCCGCCGAGCCATGCGTGCCGTTGCCTGATGACCAAAGCAGTCGCAATGTTTCGCCCATGGGACGACCGCAGATGCAATCACCGATTATGGGAGGTATTTCCTCGCAGTCACACTGCTTGCATCTGACCTCAATCAGGTCGCCATTCGGCAGCGTTACGCTAGCCGACAAATCCGCACAGCCGGTGACTGCAACTGGCTCCTGCTCCTCGCCGTCAGCGGTCAGCGTGATAACACACTCACCAGTGTACTGATCTCGGCCCAGCGCAATCGACAGATCGTAATAGCCGACCGTGCCTTCCCAGACCGGCGGATCACAAGGATATGATGTATCGCAAATCTCACCCGCGACAATATCGCCGCTGTACGGAGTAATTGTCACGCACAAGCAATCACACGAGCACCGGCAATCCCCGCAAAAAAAATCATTGCAGCCCGTGTCAGGATCAACAATCAACGCCAATTCTCGTGGCTCGTGCTTGCTCCAGCTCAACGTGCCTTCGAGATATGCCGTCGCCACTGCCACCGTGCCGCTCGGATCTCGGCAGCTTGCCCCCTCGTAGCAGTTCGCGCGATAAACTTCCTCGTCGTCAAGAGTGACGATGTACTCGCATTCGCCGAACTGAGGTATCGGGGACCGAACCATCACAACCCGAAAGCCGATGTCGTTTCGTTTCGTCGTTTCGGCAATCAGCGTGCGGCTTGCTGATCTGCATTCCGCAGCAGTAGAATTCCAGCCGCCACCGCGAATGACCTGATCACCGGCAGAACCGTCTGCTCTTGAGTTTTGCGCCCACTCCCAGACGTTGCCGTGAGCGTCGACAAGGCCCTGAGCATTAGCCGGTTTGCCGCCCACATCGTGAGTTTCTGCCGCGCTGTTTGTAACAAACCAACCATTGTCTGGAAGGTCCGCAGAATTTGCCCCGAAGTTGTAGGCTGTCGTTGTTCCAGCTCGGCAAGCAAACTCCCATTCCGCTTCCGTTGGCAGCCGATAGGACCGTCCCATTAGGATTTCAGCAGGCAACGCCGACAACGCCGTGCAAAATGCCTGAGCATCCGCGTAAGACACTTTTTCAACTGGCCTGCCGCTGCCGCTAAAATGACTTGGACTCAATCCTCGCACAGTTAGGTACTGCGATTGCGTGACCTCAGTTGTACCGATCACGAATTCATCGACACTTGTTGAGACCTCAGTTTCGTCGGCATCTCGCCCGGTTTCCGATCCGGGGCTGCCCATCGTGTATGTGCCTGCTTCGATCAGGGCGAACGGCATCCCGATCGAATTGCTACTGACTGGCGGAGTGATGTCCGGGAGGATTTCGCGTTCCCAGTACGATACAAACGCATGGCCGCCAACCGTGCCTGTCCATGATGTTCCGGCGAATGTCGCTGAACCGTAGGAGATGCCGTCTCCGTAGGTCTCCCATTCAAGACAAAGCTTGCAGGGCAACGTTCCGCAGCATTGATCAGCCGGAGCCGTGTCGCAAGTTTCAACCGTGAATTCTGCACAAGGTTTCAGTCGCGTTGGCGATGCTTTGCGAAGATAACGCGGAGGCATCAGTCGCACTCCGGCTGGGCACAAAGGTCGTCGATGATCCATTTTGGCGTACACGCACCGGTTAGCGGGTACATGTAGGTGGCTCGGCCTGTCGTTCCAACCAAGTCCTGCGGAGTCAATCCGTAAAGGTAATTGCAGATGTCGTAGACATAATAATCGCCACCATATTCCGCCCCCGGTGGCGTGCCAGTGCAGCTCAGATTGTACCACGTCGCAGTGGCCACCAGCGTCGTTTCGGAAACGTAGTCAGTTTCAGGGCAAAGAACATCGGTGATTGTAAACCAGATTGTGTGCCCGCCGCCCGAACCTCCGCCTTCTCGTTGCTGCCAACGCCCTCGCACCTGAGCGGGATTCATCATTCGACGCATAACCTCACGAGCAATCTTTTTGTATTGCTCTGCGCCTTTTGCGTCGAATCCAACTACAGGATCTGACATTTGATCACTTCTCGTAGACGATGATGCGAACGTTGCAAGATGCCGTGTTGGCCTTCAGGTATAATGTTGCTCCGGGCTCAATAGTAAACGTTGCCGGAGTCCCTGCACCGTACAGCCGCATGCCATAAACGGTGGTGGCAAAGCCGACCTGCACATAATTGACCGAGTCAAGGTTATAGACGACGCACAACCCCTCTGTTCCGATATCTCCAAATGCGGGGCCAGCGGTCTCTTCCGATGTGCCCACGCTCAGCGTTACATCGTAAACCAATGCCCCTGTCATCGTCATCGAGATTTGAGGCGGCGTGAACTCATGCTTGAGAGCACCTTTGAGTAGCCGAACGGACTGGTTTACTTTAATTTCATCAGCCATGTTTTTAGCTCAGTGGCAAAGAGGAGAACGCCTTGGTTTCGTACACAGTAAACGAACCATATACGGCCGTGGCTGGTGTAGGATTTGAAAGCACAGCCCCCGATCCATTCAGCGGAACTGGTGCTGCTGGAAGCTCATCATCACCGTCGTTCCTGATGTTCGAGATTACACCAGCGATGTTTTCTCGAAAGCCCGCATCCAGCGGTTCCAGCAACCAGCCATTTTTTTGAAGATGGATTGAAAACACCACAGTGCGAAACGCTATTCCGTTGCGTGTCTGTACCTCGCTGACCGTCACGGCCTGCATCTTTGCTTTGCCTGCGGCGATTGAAACACCATCTACCGTGAATGTGTCTGAGTTCACCGCGTCCTGATATGTCAAAATCCATGTTGGCACTGTTGTCAGATTCTTCGTCACCGTCACGACTCGCCGGGAATCGTCCATCATGTATGGAGGATCAAACGGATCTCCAGCACTATTGACAATCGCGTTGCCGGTCTGGTCTACGATTGCCGGTCGCTGGAACTGCTCTGAATTCCATGTGATCAATACAGGGTCGGATGTTGGCGTTTCTGACAGCTCGCGTTCACTTGAGTATTCCGCCGTGACCGTCCAGCCTTTCCAGTCTTCGGTATTCTCCACACTCAGCGTCGTACACCATGCCCCAGAATCTTCTGGATGCGTCGCGCCGATTGCCGGAAGGTTTGTGTCGCTACCAACCGCATACGGTCCATCTGATCGCGATGTGGTTTCCAGCCGGAATTGTCGCGAGTAACTCCGCATTCCTTTGCTGTTGGTTGCCTTGCGACCGCTTCCAATTTCTTCTTTGAAAATTACGCTCATGGATTCACCGCCCCCATCGCCAAGATCATTTGCGGCTTATTTGTTTTGATGGCTTTAACGACGGCTGCCGCACCTTTTTCTGTGGCCTTCACAACGGGATCTTTCCCGCGATTCAACATAGCAGCAAAGATCGTGGAAAATGCCTCCTGAGATCCTTTCTGCATTGCTCCGGCAAGCCGTGGCTCTTCTTGCTTTTGCTTGTTCTTTTCCCAGTCAGGCGAGCCGAACCAGTTCTCAAACATTCCGCCCAGGGCTCCCGCTTGAATCTTTGCACGGTCTGCGATTCCCTGAGCACCCATTTTTGCACCGGCGAACTTGCCCTGCAGTTTTTCGAATAGGCTTGTGGCCGCTTCTGCTGTCGTCCTCGGAACTTCGCGATCCATCCACTTCCGGTTAAACCCCGGATTCGCTGCGCCTGGTTTCGTCATGTCATTTTGGGCACCAGCATTTGCCAGTTTGCCCATAAGGGCATTGAGTCGCCCCTGTGCGTCTGCCAAGTTCTGCGGCTTGCCCTCCGGTCTGAGATCGTTGATATTCACCCCAGCGAACGGGTTTAGCAATGCAGACCAGTCAATCTCACTCACCTGATCGATCATGCTGTTCAGCATGTCTGACCAGTGAAGCTTGATTGTTTCCATGCCAACATCGAATGAGGCTACGATCACATCACCGAGGAACTTCCAGCGTGCGTCTCCGAGAGCATTAAACGCGGCTAAAATCTTATTCGCTTCGCTGACGATTTCGGTTAGTTTTGGCAGCACCATCTCGCCTAAATCTCTCCCGATGGTTTTGAAATTGTCCATGAGTGTGGATGTTTGCCCTTCAAACGTCTTGCTCATGTCCTGCATCATGCCCGCAAACGCACCGCCCTCCGATGTCATCGCCTTTAACGCACGCTCAAGATGCCCAAAGTTGACCTGCCCTTTTTCGACAGCGTCACGAACATTGCCAAACTCTTTAGCCAGTTCAGCAGTAACATTTATTCCCCGTCCCTGCAATTGGTTTATGTCCTCCATAAACAGCCGCCCCTGAATTCTGGCTTTGCCATACAGCTCGGCAAGTTCCGTAAGTGGAATACCCATGCCTGCCGACAAGTCACCCAGCGTCTGCAGTTCACTGATGACAGTTCCAGCATTTCCGCCAAACGCAATCAGCTGTTTCGCGGCTTGAGTAATCTCCATCGATTCGAACGGTGTATCCGCTGCAAACTTATTGATGTCCGCCATGACAGCCGTGGCAGACTCCGCTGAACCTGTCAGCACTTTGAACTGGACGGCCGCCGTTTCCGCCGTTGCGGCGAGATTCACCGTTTCTTTCGCAAGGCCGAAAATGCCTGTGACTGCACTTTTGCCGATGTCATACAGCGCCAGCCCGGAAACGATCTTGCCAACGTCCGCGACGAAGGAGCGTGCCTCGCCTCGTGCGTTTTGCAAACCGCTTTGAAACTTGCGACCGTCGATTCCCAGCCGTGTTACGAGATCGCCAGCAATGACAGCCATCAGGTTTTCCTTGCTCCTATCGCCTCCAATGCCGCAATCGCAACATCATCATCGACAGGCTTGTCCTTTTTGCTTTCGATCCACCACGCAAACGCTGCTGGGCTCACGTTTTCCTGCCCAAGAAATCCCGCAATCATCATTGCCAGCCGAGTCATGATTTCGTTCGTTCCGCGACTTCCGATCGGCTCGATTAAATCCTTTGCACACCACTCGTCGAACTGAGCGTGCGTCATTCGATCCATCATTCCATCAACGTCTGTTGTGTGCTCGACAAATTCAGCCAGCCGAAGTGCCGTTAGCCTTCGATGGCTTCTTCTGAGTTTTTTGTGAGGGCCTCCAGGTCCTGCCCAGTGAATCCGGATAGATCCAAAGCCACGTTAACGAGTCGTTCGACAACATCCCCACGACGTTGCCCGAGTGCTGCGATCTGGTCGAACGTGAATAGTTTCACACCGTCATCATTCCGGCAGCATTCAACCAGAATTCGCTCCCGGATCTCTGTCTTCTGCTTTGCTCGCTGCACTTTCGACAACCGAGCCTGGCGATCATCGAATTCCGTCCGCTCGCGAGGTGTCATTCCCCAAACCGGGATAACTTTACCCTCTCCGAGTTCCGGGACAGGAACGTCAATTTTCTGGCGTTCCAGTGCTGGTGATGTCAAAAACTCTTCCGCCGAAACTACCGACCTCGTCACTCGTCGTCCTCCTCGTTTTCGTCTTGCTCTTCATCATCGTCCGCCATGCCTTTGCCGCTTAAAAGACGGTCCATTGCTGCCTTGGCTGCCGCGATTTGTGCCTCTGATCGATTGCACGCATTGCGACATTCCTCATCGGCTGGCGTGGCTAATCCATTAAGCACCAACGACACACAATCAGCCAGCGCAAACTCATCACGACAAATGATGGTTCCTGCCTTGATTACCTTTTTGCCGACCGCGTTTTCGCTGACGTATTTCGGAAAACAGTTTACGTCGGCATCAATATCTCTGTTTGTTAAGCACTTCACAGTGTCACCTCATCAGGTAGGCAATACAGGGCACCCGGAATGCTTTAGTGTCACGCTTGCTGCGAGTCCATCCGACGCTTCGCCAGTGATCGAAAAGCCAACGCCCGCCGCCACGAGCGTCATCTCCGTGGATGCCGTGTTCGCGAACACGATTTTCCAGTTGGTCTTGTTTGCCGTTCCGTTGGTATTCAAACAGGCTGACGTTACAAGATCGTGGATATCCTGATGTCCTGCCAACGCCGGATCATGCAGCAGCTCGAATGTGGTTGAGCCGCCCTCAACATACCCGGTCGGGTCGTATTCGACTCCGGCCGTTCCGTCCAGCGTCCGGCTGTCATACGTTTCTGTTTCCAGACCATCGACGCCGAACGATCGAACCTGAGCCACTGGCGTATATGTCGTGCCAGATGCTAACGACAGGACAGTTCCTTTTACTTTCAACTTTGCCATTTCTCAGGCCCCTTCAAGTGTTGTAATGGACCGTCAGATCCAGAGTGACCACGAACACACCAACATCTGAGCCATCTTGAGGAGGCTCATAATCGTCTGATTCATCATTCATTAAAACAGCCCCGATTGTGAAGCTGCCCGCTGTTCCGCTGTAGTCGTCGATGAATACTCTCACAGCGTTTGCTAAGCTCTCGGCCTGTACGGATGACTTGGCTTTGCAATCAATATCGAAGTCGATAAATCGCAACCGGCCACTGGCTCCATCCAACGTTGCGTTTTCTTCGCTGCCCATTTGCGTGATGATTACATGAGGAAAGATTGCATTCTGCGGGGCGCGATTGACATACACTCGGCTGCTGCAAATTGCAGACACCGTCGCTTCGCCCGTCAGAAGTGAAACCAATCCGCTTTTCATAGTCGTTTCTTTGCCAGCCTTGCCGCTTCTTTCTCGATGCCTACCTCGATGTTCGTTTTCAGAATTGCCGCGATTTCGCCCCTTGCTGCCCCGACGACCTCACTCACTCCGATGGCCTGTTTTGGCATTCGCCCGGTTCGTTTACCATTCTTCGTACGTCGCTCGCCAGTCCCAACGAACCACCAGTGAACGTTCCTTGCTCCGATACCAACGCCTTTTTTGCCCGATCGCTCTTTAGGGTTCGTCTCTCGTTTTCTACTGACGCCTGCTCCGACTTTATTACCGGCTAATCCGCCGTTGTATTTCGTTTTGATCGACCGCGACTTGATTGACTTCTTGATGTCCTTGTAGCGACTTGGAATGGTCGCCTTGACCTTCTTTACGGCCAACCGCCCGGCCTTTCCGAGTGCCGGTCTCGCGATTCTGTTTGCCATTCCTTTCGACAATTCGCGAAATACTCTGTCCAAATCCTCAAAACCCGACACTGCCGACATCACACCGCTCGCTTCGTCTGAATCTCGATTTCCATGTGATTCAAATCAATGTCGATCACACTCAGAATCTCGTATGTGTTGCCCTCGTGAATCAGCCGCATGGCAGGTAATGCGTCAGCTAATTCCGGCGTCCAGTCCGCTTTCCACACATGCGACACATCCGCATTTGTTTGCTGGACTTTCCAGAACTCTCTGCCGCCTTTACTCATTACCGAGCACCAAGCTGTGCAGTGCTGCCCCCAGTTTGCATTTGTTGTCTGATCAATCTGGCCGTGAGCGTCCACGGTTTGCCCGATCAGTTTTTCAATGCGAACGAGTTTGTCGCGTGTTTGGCAGTCGTGTTTCATGCCCACACCTTGTGAAACGCCGTCCATTGCAGTTCAGAAACCAACGCCTTGTAACGTGCATTCGATCCCTCGCAGCCATCGCGATGCGTTCGGCAATACTCCACGATCGCCAGTCTCGCTGCCGGAGGAACACTGGCTGCCGTTGCACCGTATCCCGCCTGCATGGTGATGACGACTTTGTTTGGCCGCTCCTCCTGTGTGATGGGCCAGCTCTGTGATTCCTTCAACACGATTCGCGGAGGCACGCTTGTCAGGTCGGTGTAATACTTTGCCGAATCGAACGTCGTCAGCGTGTCGTCTTGATCATAATACTTGATGTGCGCGATGGACTGAATCGGAGCCATCCGGATTTCAATGTCGCCATAGGTGCCAGGAAAGTCCTGAATGTGCATTTCCACCGTCTGCGTGATCAGCCGTCGATAACATTCACTTTCAATTGTTGTTCGTGCGGACTTCAGCAGGTCTTGCAGTTCCGTGTCGAAGTGGCACGTTGTGATGCGAAGACGTGTTTTCAGTTCGTCGAGCGTGAGGGGCTCGATGGTCGGCCCCGTGGTCGTTTTGAAGGTTGGGCTTGGGTGCATTTAGAGTCCTCGTTCTCAAATTCGTTTGACCATCGAGCAATCCCGCGTCTGACCAGTTCTGCCGCTGGCCCCCGTCCGATCACCGTGTTTACGAAGCCGACTGGCAGCCCGTTCCACGGTTTAAGTAAGACAATCACAGCCCGTTTTCCTTTCGCCATTCATGCACGTAGATGTGCTTGGGTTGCAAGTCTGAATCGAACATCGCAACTGTTTCTTCTAGATGCCCGATCGACACTGAAGGAGCCACGTAAATCGTCTTTCCCGCTAGTCGCCACTGATGCCAGAACCAAATATCATCATCAAGCTTGTTGTCCGACCAGTTCCCGCTTTCGTCGTGCTGCGACCAGAACCACGGCTTCTTCACTTCTCGCAACGCATTAACGCGAATAAGCGTCAGGCCAAAATGAGCCGTGGTCGCTTTAATTGGACGGCCGTCGACTTGTACGTGTTCATCCTGCACGCCGGTGCCAGTCGTCATCAGCGGATACTTTCCGCCGCGTCGACACTGCAAAGCTGCCAGAGCGTCGATCTGTGGATTCGCCGCAAACAGCTCGAACAAATCGGAAATATGCTTTTGATTAAAAAGGCTGTCTGAATCCAGTGACAGAATCCAGTCGATGTTTTTGTCGACAGCGTCTTGAAACATGCGTTGCATACACTGGCCCCAGAACACGCCTTGCGTTGTCGTGAGGTCAATCTTATGTGGCTTCAAAGCTTGCTCAATGATCGTTCTGGCTGCGACCGCTTCGTAACGCGGAAGAGTTAAATACGCACCGACTTTTACGGTCAATGCTTTCTTGGCGGCTGCCGCTGGCTTCACGCCCTCTAAATTCAGTGAGCATGGATGAGCCGCCGTGTCTGTGTTTGGCGATTCCCATCGCTTGACGCTTTGCAGTCCGAAGTGCTCCATGTGAGCCCGTAAGCGTGTTTCGTTCCATGCTGATTTATGAAAGTCGTTGTCGTCAGTTTGTCCGCCCATGATAATAAATGGCCACTCGTCCGGATCTGCCTTTTCCTTCGCCTCAATGTCTGGGACTGCCAGCCGAATACGTCCGCCGGGCTTCAGAACTCGCGTCCATTCCTTTAGGGCTTCTTGGGCGTCCGCAAAGCTGAAGTGCTCGAGGATGTGTGAGGCTCTGATCTCATCCACGGAATTGTCGGCGTACTGCAACGGAAACGCCTCCGAACCAAACTTGCGGTCGATCGGAGTGAATCCTGGGATAACGGTTGAGCCTGCGCCGATGTTCAGTTTTAGAGACATGTGTTTTCAATAAAAAGAGCGTTGCAGTGAGTCGTTGCCACGAGCGTGTAGCCTTTTGAGGCTCCAAGCTGCGTTATTTGTTCAAGTCCGGCCTGTGCCGGGTATGGCTCGCCACGCAAAGGAACTGGCATTGATCGGCCCTGCGTGCTGATTTCCACGAGCATGACTCGCGGCCTGATTTCAACCATGTCGTGCCAAAGCCAGTAGTCCTGTCCGTCAATGTCGATAATTCCGAGGTCAGGCGTGCGGTTGATTGTGGTTCGAATGAGCATGTCATCCAGGTCACCGCACGTTCCGAAAATGCACGCTGACTGCTGCCCGAATTCAGCCTGCAGTTTGTTAAAGTGCCGCTGGTCGGCCTCAATCAGCACCGCATACCAGCCAAGTTCGCGAAGTCGTAATGTATTGGAAAAGAACCGACCGTCAGCTGCTCCAATTTCAAAGCAGTGACGGTTTTTCGGTCCAATTTTATCAAGCGCAAACGCGATCAATCCGTCCTCACCAAATTGTGTGTAGACGTTAAAGGCTTTCCCTTGCATCCAAGGTGCGACAGCCTCGTAATTGATCGTGCTTCCGCTCATTACACGAACACTGTCGTGTCAGCCACACTGGTCGTTCCGTTCGGAGAATTCTCGAGGTCGCTGAGTGTTGCCACTGCGGCAAACGTGACATTGTCGTTGGTCGCAGTTGCTGTGGTGACGGCCAGTCGCAGGTATCGCTTTTTGCCTCGCAGGTCGACGCCGTAATGCACTTCACGCGCGGCAGTCAAATCCAAGCCTGTTTGTGTGTCAAGCGTTGCAAAATTCGTCACTACGGTGTCGTCAGAATGTGACAGAACAAGCGTAGGCCCAACGGCGTTCGTGTTCAGCTCACTGGCAAACGCGACACGAATGGTGGCGTAGTTTGCCCCCTTCGTGTCAAGGTTCGCAGTGTTCGTTTGTGTGTTTGTTTGCGATCGTGGAGAGATCAGCAACCAGTCATTTACTAATCGTTCTCGAATCATATTGTTTCCCCTTTGGGATCGTTTTTTTTAGAAACGCGGAGGACTCACGCCGAGCCCTCCGCAGTCAGGCTGCCGTTAGCCGATTAGCTGCCGGCCATTTCCAGACCAACAATCGGGCCGGCTGTTGAGTTGCTACCGTAGTCATGCACGACAGCGTCGAAACGCTCCGTGCCACGGACGCCAATCTGGTCACGCTCCCACATAGATTCACCACCGACAGTAGCCTCGGTCGAAAATGCGATTGTTTCCTGTCCACGGTTGCCGAACATGGCTCCGAGTGACAAGTCTCCAAAGATGACCGGGATCTGACTGTTTGCTTCCACGGACGGAAACACCTGACTGATTGTGACTGGGTAGCCAAGGAACATCAGCGTCGGGATGCCGTTAATGATTTCCGTTGCTGTTGAGCCACCGGCCGCCAATGCCAACCGCTGCATGACTGTGTGAGCGAACGTCTTGTGACACACCCAACCAGCACCAGGACGGTCTGCGTACTGCGGAAGCGAACCCACAACGCTCTGGAAGTTGGCGAGCGTCAGTTCAGCATAGGCGTTACCTGCTCCGAGAGTGAGCCCCGGAGCCGTTCCGGCCGTCAGTTCATCCAGCCGAGTGCGGATGCCGGTGATGTGGCCGTAAGTGCTTGTTCCGGTGCCGTTGAACACGCACTCGTCTTCCTTATTGGCAAAGGCGTAGGCGATTTCACCGACTAGCTTGTCGCCAAAGCTGATTGCAGCATCGGCATTCAGTTCGTTCGACAGGCGAGCGAGAACCATCAGTTTGCGGGCCACCAAAGTGACATCGTCAAAGCTCATGGTCGATTCGGTGCCGGCTGAATTCTCACCAACGAAGTAAGCAGTCAGTCCCGACAACTGGCGAGGTTCTGTTTTCGTGTCTGAGGACATCGGCACGATGTTGAGCAGCCGGCGAGCCACGCCAAACTGTTCGCGCAACAGAATCAGGTCAGTTCCGAATTCGTCTGGCACGAAAATGTGTGAACCGGTGGCATCGGATCCACCTTCGCCGTGCGCTGCGTTGGTGATCAGCCCGTTTTCGAGGCAGTAGTTCACGGCCTGCTGATTGCGGAACCGGCCGCCTGACTGCTGCGACAGAGTGGCCATGGCCCACATGCCGAATCGGTACGCTCGAACCTGAGCTTCCATGCCATCAACTTCGCCTTTGAAGTTCTTGACGGCAGATCGCTTCACATTGCGCGGAAGCTGAGAGACGCCATTGCCGACATGCGGCAGCGAAGGTGCCATTGTGCCACCAAACTGACTGAACATGGCTCGGATCGTTGGGTTGTCCGGCTTGCTCTTGGCAGCGTGCAGTTTGTTTCGCAACTCAGTCTGCTCATTTGCCTTTTTGGCGAGGTCGTCGATTGACGCTGAGACGGTGTCGACTTCATCCATTGAAGCCTTCACTTTCACTGCGTCTTCGTCGGACATCATCTGATCGCCAGCAGCGTCAATGATCTTCTGAGCGTCATCTAGCAGGGATTGACGCTTTGCCTGCAATTCCTTAAGTGTCATTTCGTTGATTCCTGTTTCGCCAGGGTCAACGAAAAACGCCAACCGCTGGCAGTGTTTCGTAAATCGAAAAACTGCAAACGACTGGCGTGAAACTTATCACTTCAGATCGCAGGTGTCGGACTCGCATCGCTTGATACTATCACGGCTTGATGTGTGGACAGTAAACAGCTTAGCGGCGGTTTGTCAATCCTAATTTTGCAATTCGGTAATTGAGCATGGCCTGCGCAACTGCCGTTTCGTTCTTTGACTTTGACTTCTTGCCGCTGCCGGCCGTTATGATCTCATCCACGAATCCCATTTGGAGAGCTTGTGTCGCATTATACTTCGTGCCGTCGCCATTCGCTCCGAGTAACGCCGCTGCAATCTCATTCTCTGGCTTTCCAGTCCGTTCGGCGTAAGTCGTCACCGCTGCCGCGTTAAATGATTCCAGCCAGTCGAGCGTTTCTTTAATTTCGGCAATGTGGCCGTAAGCAAAACCGATACCCTCGTGAATCATATACGTCGCGTTGCTGTACATCTTGACCTTGTCTGCGCCGATCGCCGCAAGACTGGCCGCTGATGCCGCAAGGCTTTCAATGATTGCCGTCGTCGGTCCTTTATGATCGGCCAGAGCGTTGTAAATGGCGAGCCCATCAAACGCCAACCCGCCTCCGGAGTTGATCCGCATCGTCACCGGTTTGTTCCTATTGGCAGCGAGGATTCTGGAAATGCTTCCCGCGTCTGATTCGGTGTATTCGTCACCAACGACGCCATAAAGAAACACCTCCAGTTCCTCGCTGGAATCGTTGTAAAACACGCGAAAATTCTCGTCTTTTACCGCGTTTTCGATGCGTTTTGGCAGCGAAAGTGTAATTTTATGCTTCATTTTTGCACCGCTTTCATGAGGTTTTGCACCAGATTGTCGGCCCGTGAATCCCACGACGCAACCACGTCAGACACATTTGCTTTGAGGCTCGATGTCGTGGAACAACTATGAACGTCACTGAGAAGGCGTTTCGACTCTTCAGCATGGCTGATAATTGCTAGGCGAGCGTCAGAATTCGTCAAAGCTGACACTGTTCGGTCGGTCCATGTCGCGTAAAACTCATTAACTGCCACCATAAAGTTTGCCGCCTGCATCCCTGCACGCTGAACAACACGATCGCGCTCAATCTTCAGGGCCTCGGTCACGCTACTCGTCACCATCGCCCGCAGCAGGTTTTCTGTGTTGTCCTCTTCGGCCGGCGTTTCCTTCATAGGCTGTGCTCCTGTTGCTGGTTCCGGTTCCTCACCTGAAACCATCCAGTTAGCTGGATGATAAAAAACATCTCCTTCCGGGCCTGTGGACGGCATATTCAGTCGCGCGCGGCCTTCATTGCGTGTCATCACGCCTGATTCGATCTGCCGATAAATACCATTCACCTTAGATTCGAAGGTCATCTGAATCAGGGCCTCGCGATTGAACTCGACGACGTGCGAATCCTTTTCCTTTTCTTTTTCTGTCAGCCCCTTGTCTTCCAGCTCTGCCTCCCAAGTCTGCAGCCAAGGTTGCAGTGTGTAATCCAGATAACTCTGCCCTTCCGCTTCTAGGCTGTTGTGGCTAGTGCGTGTGGAATCTCCGAGCATGTGCGGAGGGACACCGGTGATGTTGCTCACGGTTTGTCGCGTTTCAAATTCGCGTGTCTGCAGAAACTGAGCAGCATCGTTTGGGATCGTCATTTGTTGGAACTTTACACCGTCCTGAAGCAATGCAACTTTGTGTGAATTTGATAACCCCTGCTGCATACTGTTCCATGCCTGCATAGTGTTGCGGATCTTTTCCTCATTAAATGAGCCTGGCACCATCAGAAGGCCGCTCATGTTCGATCCGTTGGCAAAGTATCGGCCGGCAAACTGCTGAGCCGCCATGCCAGCCCCGAGAGCGTCCTTCATTAGTTCCAAAATCGGCCATCCCATGACGCCATCACCGCCGAATCCGCGAATGTGAAGCATGTCTTCCGCAGGGACTCGAACCGGCTTGCCGTTTATGTAAGTCACATACCACAACCGCCCGCTGTCGACCTTTACCAGCGTGTTCTGCGTGTCCCACATGATGAAGCCAGCAGGACGCCCGTCGATGCGGTCGATTGCTGCAAATGAATTCCCATGCAGGGCAGCGACGGCCGTCATGGCTCGCCGAAACGTGTAGGCGTGAATCCATCGATTCGACTTTTTTTCCAGTAGATACTGCAGCGGATGCCGCATGTCCACTTTTTTCCCGCCGTCGCGCTGACGACGAAAGACATCACAGGGCAGCCCCGCAACGCTCGAGCTGATCAGGTTGATGGCTCGCCACAGAGGAGGATACCCGAGCACCGATCGCTGCGTAACTTTCACGCCAGCAGACGACTGGCCGCCGTTGGTGAACGGCATAGGATTCCACATTCGATCTTCGTTGCGACCGACCGGCGTAGCGTTGACTACGAATTGAGAAACACCGTATTCCATAGCCACCTCAGAATAAAATTACGCCGGATCCGCTTTGCTTATATGCAGAACCCTCTGGATTTTCTGAAATATACAACGCCAAGGCCATTCCTAGTGCAGTCATTCCATCGATTTTATCGCCTGACTTGCCCTTGTGAAACTTCAGATTTCCATTGCTGTCCTCCATTCCTGCTGCGTTTGATGCCATCCATCTCAAAACTTTGTTTCCGTCGTGTTTAAAACGCCCTGATCCGAGCATCGAAAGTAGTTGCTTTATCGGCTCGTTGTATGTTGCTGTGCCCTGTGGCATCTTAACCAACACATCTTCCGGCAGTCCCAACTCTTTCATTCGCTGCGTTGGTCCTGCAGCGTTCCACGGATCAAACCCAATGCGACGAAGATCGAACGGGCTGCAAATCTGAGTGATACGCGCCGCGACGTGCATCACATCAACCTCATTTCCTTCCGTGACTTCGACATAGCCAGCATCCGCAAACGCTCGAATGACTCGCTGATCTTGTGCCGCCCTTTTGTTGATGTTGTCTTCTGGAATCCAGAACCACGGAAATACTTGAACGCCGTCTGCTTTTGGGAACAGTAAAACGAATGCAGTCACGTCTCTGGTCGACGACAGGTCAAGCCCCCCAAAACACACCTGCCCATCAAATTCTTCAACCTGTGCTCTCGTCTCGCATTTGTCCCACTGCTGCATCGGAATCAGTCTGCTTTCTTGTTCGGTCCACTGATTCAGGTGAAGGCGGCGGAATGAGTTCTCAAGACCTGGTATTTCCTGTGCCTGTTTACATTCCGCCTTTAGATAGTCGCGATTCAGTGAAATATCCAAACAGGGATTTGCCTTTTCCCATGTCGCTTCGTCGGTCCAATCGTCCTCTGGATCCGCCCCAAAGAGCAGCGGGTAAAAACTATCGTCCTCGATATTCCCGTTGATGATGTTTCGTGAGTACTCGTGCTGCTCCCAGCAGACGCTTGATTTGTCATGCCCTGCCGTCGTGATGGCGATAAACACCGGCTGAGAGCGAGCCCCGAAACCAGTGTGAAACGCCTCCCACATTTCCCGATCGCGTTGCAAGTGCAGCTCATCGAAGACCACGCAATGAGGATTGCTACCGTGAACCGCCCCTGCCTCCGCTGAGCAGGCTTGAAAATATCCGTCTGCTGTGACGATTCGCTTCTTCGACTTGATCAGTTCGCACCGGCTTTTGAGCATTGGATTATTCGACACCATGCCGGCCGCAATTTCATAAACCAGCCCCGCTTGATCTCGTGTCGTCGCCGCTGAATACACTTCCTTTCCATTTTCTTTATCAACCAGAAGCATATAAAGCAGGATGCCAGCCGCCAAGGTAGTCTTGCCATTCTTGCGAGGGATCTCGCAATACGTCGTTCTGTACTTCCGGAGTCCCGTGGATTTGTGTTTCCATGCCAGCAAATTGCGAACGTACTCATCCTGCCACGGCTCCAGAATGAACGGCTTTGGTTTTCCGCTTCCGCCCTTCGGATGGGTTAGCATCTGGCTAAAAAAACGGCTCACCTTGTACGCTTCATTCTCGTCGTAATAAAACTCAGCCGAAGAAGAGCTTTTCGTCTGGGTCAACTTCCAATTTCTCCTTAACTGCCAGCCGCGTTCTCGATGTCGGAGTCATCCCAAACGCCGACAGCAACTTGATCATCTGGCTTGCAAGATCCCGAGCCGCTTTGCTTGCGGGATGCTCCGTAATTGCCCCTGTTTTGAAGTTGGTTTGCCAGCGTCCATCCTTCTTTACCTGTCGTTCAAAATCATGATGTTGTTGATATGCGTGGCAGTAGCGAAGAATCGCAGGCCGTTCTGCCAAGGAAATCACACCGAGCATTTCCAACTCAGAACAGATCCTTTTCCACTCGTTCCGGCCGACCACTCCCAACTGGCTCGGGCATGTGGGCGAGTCAGTCGACGGTTGTGGCTCTTGGTGATTTCGTCGCTGCGGATCTTTATCAAAATCGCCGTGAAGGATTTTCAGTGCTGTTGGTTTTCTTGGTCTAGCCATGTCTAAAGGCCGTTTCGTTTTGCGGAAACAAGCGCGCCGG
>Ga0208975_1000166_pt1 | contig 35340 bp, 49 predicted proteins | sample GreLakmeER78MSRF_FD_187700 | JGI IMG/M metagenome (GOLD analysis project Ga0208975, IMG submission 187700) | Freshwater lentic microbial communities from great Laurentian Lakes, MI, USA - Great Lakes metaG ER78MSRF (SPAdes) | ecosystem: Environmental > Aquatic > Freshwater > Lake | place: Great...
GTCTTGTTCACCTGAATGATCCTAGGTGAGGTATCTTCGTCTTCATAGATAAGTTCTGCGGTATCAGCAACGAGGGCAATATCGTTGACCCGCTCTTCGATCCAGAAATTAGTCATCTCTTGACCAAAGCCGTTGTCATCATCGACACGCAACTTAACATCGTAAGTGCCACCAAGTTGTTGTTCTAGGACGGTTAGATCACGGATCAGTTGTGAGAGTCTCATGGTAGGTATTATAACCGATCAGGAAGGGATAGTCACGCTTTATTTATCTTTTTTTTCAAGATGTTTGATCCCGATATACAGGAACCAAACCATAAGTATTGCATATGGTATCCAAAAGTAAAGTTCTAAAGAGATGTTAGCCATAGGTAAGTTAAACTCCATTTAATAACTATCAATGGCAGGACAATCAAAAGGAAGATAAAGATTAGCCCTCTTATCACCCAAAAGATTGTCCTGTTGAGTTTCATACAATCTCTATGTGCCCATTAGGTCTTGGGCCACCGTAAGTTCCACCCAAACGATAACTCATTGGGCCTCCATATAGATAGCAGTTCTTAACCAACCCATATCTTATTCCTGAAAGGGATACCATGGGTCTGGTCGCTGTACTTGATTCTGCACGGAACCTTTCGATAAGAACCTCATTAAAGCTATAGTTCCTACCTACAGCATAAGTTCCATTTGTAACATCAGTCCACAATACCATTGCTCCGTTCTTTGTGTTAAAAGAACTGCAATCCTTGACTTCTAGCTTACCCGTGCATCCCACAAAAGTATAGTCAGAACCTCCGCCGCCATAATCCGACATTTCATTTGCAACACAGTTCTTTACACTAATGTTACCAAACTGTGATGGGCCTGAAGTTGGGCGATTTGTGATTTGCATGAAAGTTCTACCATTGCGAATCCCAAAGCATTTATCAATTAAAAGATCCCCTTGTGGGTTGTCAATGTAAATGCTATGTTCCTGACACGGGTCAAAGTTGCAATCAGTAATTGTCCACTTCGCAGGGCCATGACCCCTTACACCCCATTTCATACCTTTGCCCAGCCAGTTAGTTCCTGTTCCGACAAAGTTACATTTATTGATTGTGATATGTCCATGCACCTCGTTCATTGCTGTGCGAATGGGAGCAAACTCATTTTGATCGTTCACCAAAGTAAGATTTTGAATGGTAATTGAGTCTACCCCATTCAAAGTATCCCAAAAACGCAAGTTACCTATCTTGGAGTTACTATCCACCCCAGATAAAGTCAAACTTGTTATTGGACGATCCCAAAACACACAATTAGATTTATTTTGATATCCTGCGGGGCCACCAATATCCAAGCCAGTTAAATGACTTCCATGGATTGCAATTACAGTAGGATCTGCGAAATCCCCCGCCTTTCGCATTGCTGTGGCTAGTGGTGTACTAGTGGCTACTTCTGGTTGATTGTTTACACTATACCCTGTGGGTGTTACTTTGATATGTGTCATAAATTACCTTTACTTGTACTGATCTCGCCAATCTTTACCAAATAGTGTAGGAACTTGCTTGGCTACAGTTTCCATCACAACTTCGTCAGGATAGTGCTTTAAAAGTCTCCTAGCCTCCTCCCTGATTTTAGTTGGAACTTTAGGCGTGACTTTCGGATTCATCAAATGGATGAGGAACATCCGAGTTGCATTGACCGATGCATATCTTTCATTACAAAGAGTCATATCAGTCGTTTTGGTCTTCGCCATACTTGGATCCCCAATCATTGTATCTATCAATGCTATCCTGCATACGCTCGATCATCTCCAGACTTTCCATTACTACTTGATGATAGTAATTGATAGTCGTTTCGTAGTTAGGCTTGACTTTCTCGTTCTCCAAGATGTGCCTGCATACAGATTTAAGATTAGAGGCACTCTCGGCAAGAGCCTGCATCGGATCGCGCTTTGATAGATCCATGACTTTCAGTTGGGCCAGCGAAGGGCGTTGGAGGTGTTGAAGGTGTATCCACTAGGTTGGATATCCCTATACAACCATTGGAAGTACAGCGTGGAGTTGGTGTTCAAGGTTTGCCAAGGAATAAAAGTACTAGCAGTACCATCAGGGCTAACCTGAACAGGCGTTCCCACACGGAAATAATTATTGAATGGATTGATGCACATAGTACCGTTTGCAAACGGCACATTCATGGGCGTAGTACCACACATAAGTTGTGCATAACCATTAGGAGTAGCATTCGTCAAACACATAGAATCCTGCGTAGGTTGGCAGAATCCCATATGTGCAACTTGCCCCGTGACATTGGGGTTAGATGTACAATAAATAGTTCCGTTTTGGGCTTGAGTCGTGAGGGTAAGAACAGCGATTGCGATCATGGTCTTCATAGTCAGTCTCCTTCTACTGGTTGAACCGTCAGGTTATTGAGAGATTCCGTCAAATCCACAGAATTTACAGGGCTTAGTTGATACTGCACAACCTTGGCAGTAGCTATCGTTTCAGGCTTAAACCAACGCACTTGACGCTTAAGTTGTTCAACAGCATTGGTTTGAGTGTTTGTGAAATTAGTCATCATATACATATGAGGAGGTTTGGTGTCGTTAAATGTGATTTCAACTTGCCAAATCTTTCGTTCATTGTTGTTCATGGTTGTTGCTCCAAACTTTGGATCTTACGATCAAGATACCATCGGGCTTTCTTTAAATCTTCAATCTGCTTGCCCTTGTGTGCAGAACGAAGTACATACTTAACTACATTACCTAGATGGTAGCATAGCTTTTGATCCTCAATTACATCAATCACCTCAAACTTACCTGCGGTGTAATGTTTGGGATGATTGACCATATCAGAATGCATAGATTGCACCATTTGCCTCCATGTCGATATAATAGATGTTCATGTTTAATTTTATTGCCAGATCGAGTTCGATTACCGCGCCCTTACTTGCAGACCAACCCTCCAGCATGACTATTGTATCACAATTCATCATCATGCGGATGGCTTCGTGCATATAGTAACTCCAGATTGCGCGGTCACTATTTTCCCAGTCTTCTTGAATAAACTTGGGACTTGGGATATCAATTGGATTAAAGATTTGTGCTTCAGGGAATGCCTTTGCAACATACACCTGTGCCATCTTAAACTTATCTACCGCCATGGGATCCCCTGTGATGGGGCCAGACAAGTAAACTTTCAAACTGCACCCTCCTGATAAGAATAGTGTAACCAGTTGAAGGCAACAGACTTATCAGTTGTGATTACAACATTGATGATGCCGTCTTTGTTAAACCTTGCATCAAACTCTTCGATGTAAAGATGATGTCCAAGGTGCTTCCAAATGATCTTTTGCAGGCACACCATCGTACCAGCTTTGCGATCATATTCTTCGTTGTCTCGACATCTTGAGAATGTCAACAAGCCAGAATCACCGTAAGATGCTACTGTGATTCCACCCATACGATCTATTTCAAACTTACCCGGCCCTACTTCAGTTCGGTTGCGGATATGCTTGACTCTAAAGTGAACATCTACAATGTCACCTGTTTCTTTGTTGTAAACTTTAGCTTTTAGTTGCATTTGACTTTTCCTCCATCACATCATAGTCAAGTTGTAGCGGGATTTAATGTAATCCACAAAGTACTTGACTTTGTGGGTTTTCATCTTTGTGGCCTTGGCGATTTGATGAACATTTACCATGCCGTTATCCTTAAGGCAGTCAGGGTGCTGTAGGATATGTTGCACGATCAACTTCTCTTCCGGCAAGAGCTTGACTCTGATATCCTCAAGAGCCTCGTCATGGATATTGATGTTTACTACCTTCGGGTCAGCGATATCAAACAATAGTCTTTCATCATTGATATCCGTTTCACCGATAGAAAAGGTATCGGTAATACCCATCTTCTTGGTTACATCAGTTCCCTTCTTACCTTTCTTGTGCCACAAGCAGGTCTTGATGTATTGATCAAACCCCTTGGAGTCTTTAAAGTCTTCAAACTTACCATTGCTGCCATTGTTCTGAGTCTCATAACCTTTAATGGCCTCAATCGCAGTAATCCAAAGATCTTGCACATTGTCTTCAAAGTCACACTTTGCGGCATCTCCGCTGATTTTTTTGGCAATCATGTAAATAAGATTGCCATACTTCTGTTGGATAAATTCGTATTGTTCTTGTGTCATTGGACGGGCCAGTAGTATTCGATGGTCACGGCGTTTTGGGAGTCGATGCCCCAGTTAAACTGGGAGTAGTAGTGAGGGTCTTTGCGAATCAGGTTAGCACGGTGGCTGTACCAGATCCTGTAGTCATTCAACCAAGGAGGCATGATGAGGTTGCTATCATCACGCTTTTCCATGGTGTTCTTGTAACCCCTACGAACCCACTCGTCAATACATACATTCATGTAATGAGCAAGGGCTGGAGCATAGCCTTCCCACATTTTAAGTGCAGGATGACTGCGCCAGCCCTTGGTTGCCGTGCGATTGGTAAGGATGTTATGGAGTTGCATAGCCTCGACACGCTGCTTGCCGAGACGGCGATAGTCCAAGCAGCGTGCAGACTCTACAAAGTCAGCGTAGGGTAGGAAGGTTTGCATGGTCGTACCTACTATAACAAGGCAGGTAGTACATGGTCACGCTTTTTTCAAAGATTTTCGTCGAGCAACTTAAGCACAGCCAACCAATTATGTTTAGTTTTAAAGTAAACTTCCATGGTTGTTGCTCCTCCCTTATCATTCATAAGATAGATGTCAAGGCCATACAAGTCTGTATCATCCTTGTAAGCGTAGTATCCTTTGAAATCTATCTGGTTGAATGTAAATGCTACATATCCATCAATGTATACCTTAATTCTACCATTGTAGATTTTGAGTGAATATTTATGTTTCTTGTGCATAAGATTTGTTTGGTGAGTTCGGAGGGGATCGAACCCTCGACCTACTGGTTAAAAGCCAGTTGCTCTACCGACTGAGCTACGAACTCGTGTATGGAGCAAGTAAAGGGACTCGAACCCTTGTCTTCAGCTTGGAAGGCTGAGGTAATACCCTTATACGATACTTGCATGGTACGCTCGACAGGATTTGAACCTGTGGCCGTTTGATTAGAAATCAAATGCTCTGTCCAACTGAGCTACGAGCGCGTGTATTGGTAGCCTAGGTGAGACTCGAACTCACACTTGACAGATTTTAAGTCTGTTGACTCTGCCATTGGTCTACTAGGCCATGTTGTGAAAGAAGTGGTAGGAAGTGAGTTCTGTCAGTCAGCCTTACGGTTTGACTCTTCCTACCTGATTGGTGCGCTCGGATGGATTTGAACCATCGACCTTAGCTTTATAAGAACTCTGCTCTAACCAACTGAGCTACGAGCGCGTGTTCGGTCTACCATAATAGCACCTACCCTTGACTTTTTTAAACCACCCCAATAAAAAAGAACACCATCTTGTTACCGTCAACAAAATGGTGCCCCTTGACTTTTAGATTTAATTTTAGTAATTAACTTTTTGGGTAGCTTGAAGCTGGTCTGCTTTTAATTCCTCGTATGTATCTATCCATACCTTTTTGACCTTCTTGCCTAGGTGACATACGCTCTGTTGGAGCACCTTCTCCTTTGTTTCCTCTATATGCTAATCGTAATGTCTGCTGTGATACAGGCCGTGCTGGGGCTGCTCCTTTTGGCCCTTTTCCTTTTCTTTTTGCAGCCTCTTGTCTCTCTGTTCTTTTTTCACCTCGACTACCTTCACTTATTGAAAGTGATTCATAAATTAACTGTGCTATTCTTTCATATGTATTCATAATCATTGTCTCCTTTCAGATGCTGCTCTACCAGCTCTTTCCGCTTCTATTGCTGCTCTAGTATATTCTGAGCCAGTTTGACCTCTTTTACTCATTCTACGCTCCACGGAACCTACATACTTTTTACCAGCCCTTTGTGATGCTGCATAAAGAGGGCCATCTTTTGGTTTTTCTAAACTTGCTTTGTACAGCCTCTTGTACCTTTTAACCCCCTCAGATAAAAGAAGGTCATGTATTCTTTGATATATCATTGTTCAGACTTCTCCGATTTTAACTTAAAATCAATGGCATTAATAATGACAGGGTTTCCGCCTATCACATCCATCTTATAATATTTAGTATTCTCAGGAACTTTTCCTGCAATTATTACTTGTGCTATCTTTTTAGCTATGTTCTTGCGAATAAAGCGTTTAATATTTCTAGCCCCGTATTTATGGGAGTACCCATTATCCACAATAAAGTCTAGGATAGCCTTGTTTTTACTGACAGGTAGGGACTTTAATTCCAAGGCAGCTATCTCCCTAACATTCTCCTTGGTCAGAGAATTAAAGATAACAATATCATCTATGCGGTTTACAAACTCAGGTTTAAAATGCCGCTCGACTGCTTCTGTTATCTTAAACTTCTGCTCATCAAAGGTTTTATCCTTGGATCCAAACCCAATATCTTTACCATACTTAATTTCGGTCATACCTAAATTTGATGTAAAGATAAATATGGACTTGCTAAAATCACAAAGATGCCCCTGTGAATCCATGATAGTTCCTTCATCCATGAGATTCATTAAGGCATCATACATTTTATCCGAAGTCTTTTCTATCTCGTCAAAGCAGATCACCCACTTGTTTGACTCCTTGGACTTTTCATACAAAAGGCTCTTTTCGTTTGATCCAATATATCCGGGGGGTGATCCCGTTAGACTTGACTTCTCGTGTTTGTCACTTAAAGTCCCACAGTCTACCTTGAAGAACTTATTGCCATATCTCCCTGCTAATAACTTGGCAAGCTGTGTTTTACCTACTCCCGTAGGCCCAACGAATAAAAGTGACGAATGATCAGCCATGTTGGACACATGAAGTTCTAGAGTCTCCATGACCACATCAATGGCTTGGTCTTGTCCTATGATGCGTTTCTTGAGGAATTTTCGAGTCTTTTCGATGTCACCTGCCAATAAATTAGTAATTTCGACATCAGGAACTATGTACGGCGCTCCCATCAACTCTTTGTCGATTACATCCCCAAGGGTGTTTTCATCTATTTCTCTTTCAATCTTGTCAACTCTTTTCTTGATGTGATTGATAAGATTTATTTTCATGCACACAACTTCTAATTTGTAATGTGGATAAAAATCCACAATAGCATTGTACAATGCAGATACTACCGCAGGCTCCTCGTCTGGAGAGAGGATAGCTAAGATATCTCCATAGTCAATTACCAAAGCCTCGATCAGTTTATACTGATAAGACTTTATGGAGAATTGCCTTGTCTTCTTGCCTATTGCATTCGCTATTTTATTAAATAACGCAAGATCGTCATCAGGAGATAAACACTTGATGAAAACAACCTTGCGTAAAGGCTCCAAGACAAATCTATAGTTATCAATTGATGATGTCATCAGTCTTCCTCAAAGAAATCAACTTCTTCCTTCTTATTTGGATTTGACGAGTCTTGCACTGTTGAATTGTGGATTTCGTACTTGACCAGCAAATCCATTAGCTTGGCAACAGACACCTTGGATGATTGAGCCAGCTTTAATGACTCGACCATTAACTTTTGAGCATTGGTTCTAAGTTGCATATCCAATGCTTCATCGTCCGCATCACGCTTGAACTTCGTATAAGCATCCAATGCAAGTTTACGGTCATCCGTGGAATCCTGCATCAATTGCTTGACTACTTTGCGGATACGGTTTGGTTCAACGGGGGATTTCTTTAATTTGTAGTTCGTTACCATATCTATCTCCAAACAATTCTGCCCAGTACATCAGTTGGTCTGCGTAAATGGGCATATCATATGTTGTAATCTTAAAATCAATCGGGGTATTCCAGAATGGATTATTTAATGCCCTGATTGCGTCCAAATCGTTCTTGGTCATCTGTATAAAATTCCTTGTAGTTTCCTTCGTTTCTGATTTGCTCGTTGTCTTTGTGCCGCTTGTGCTGGCGTTGTTTCTTACGAGCTTCCGTCATCTTCTTGCGATTACGGAACTTGTAACTATCCTCATTGTTGCTGCGAAATGTTCTGCCCATCTTCTAAATCTTCCTTTGCCAATCGCATCTTCTCTTCAGCCTCCTTTTGTTTATTTAGCTTTTGAGTTTCCCTAGCTCGTATCTCTCGCTCAACACGGCGAGACTCCAACCACACAAGCCAGTTCAATCCAAGATCCGATTGTAAATCATATGCAAACATCTTGCACACGATGTTCATAGTGATGGAGATCCAGTTCAGTACATGATAGATCTTCCACTTTATAAATTCAGTTACTTGAGTCATACTCATCATCATCTTCGAATTCTAAGTCTACTTTGTATTCCTTTAGTTTGTTGTGGATCTTCCCATCCTTTGGGAAGTAAAAAGCCACACATTGATTAACTGAATCCCAGTAGATACATCCTGCTTTGGGATCCTCTTCAGACATATCATAGACTAGGTTGTATACTTTACACATCATATCCCAATCTTGATATTCGATGGTTTCGTGTTCAAATTTAATTTCACCATTGGGCCGATTCAGGAAAAACTGAAGCTGGCCTTGTGTGACATACAACCCTGTCTCTTCTTCGATTAGTATTGGATCCCTAAACATATGTACCTCCTTTAAAATAACGAGGGGGTCTAGAGTATGATCTAGACCCCCTTCAGAAAGAGCAACTGATGGATATCAGAGCTTTCCCGCCGTTTGACGGGCAAGGAACGCTTGTTGACGGCCTTCAGGCGTTTGACCATACTGGTCTAGTTCCTGCTTGGTCATGCGGAAGCGTTTACCAGTTCTCTGGCGATAGTCCTCCGCATCATTATATAGCCGTGCCGATTGTTCAGTTCCGCACGATTCTTCGGTTTGACATCCAAAAGCGTCATTGAAGGCTTGATTAATCATGGTTTTAAGATCCTTTTCGTTCATGGTTAGTTACCCGATGTGGGTATTTTATAATAGTGATTACGCCTACTTAAATTTAGTTGTTTTCCAAGAAATCCTTAACCCCTTGTGAGGACTGGATATACGACATGAGCTTCTCCTCGCCTTGGAACTTGTTACCCGTAGACTTTTCGGTATACCATGCCCCAGACTTTTCAATCAGCCCAGATTCCAGCACTACAGTCTCCAGACCATAGAATCTAGATAGGCCCTTGTTAAAATACAACTCAAAGTCACATTCTTGGAAAGGAGTTGTAACTTTATTCTTGGTATTCTTTATCTTGCCTTTAATACCAAGCGGGTTATCCTTATCATCGCGCAGGACATCTGAAGTCTTATTGGATTGGGTTCTTACGCAGACACCACAATAGAATTCCAAAGACTTGCCGCCGCCAGAACGAGTTGTGGGATCCCCATACATAACCCCCGGTTTAGCCCTTATTTGATTGATTACGAGCAAGGCTACTTTGTTTTTACGCAATATAGGGTTGATGTGGCGCAAGCATTGGCCTATCTCCTTGGCCCTAACTGCACCATCCATATTATCAAACTCGGATATCTTCTTTTCTGACTCCTTGTCTGACTGGCCTGCCATGGAATCCAAACCAATTACGATAGGGGTGTCCTTATCATGCTTACGGATCTCCTCGATCAGGATCTCCATGCGGCTAAAGCACTCAGGCACGGTTTCTGGGTCATCGTAGATCAGCTTGGCAGGATCGACACCCATTGACTTTGCAAAGGGTGCATTGTATGAAAACTCATTGTCGTACATGGCGGTAAACCAACCATTCTTCTGCGCTGCTGCAAATGCGTGCGTCAAGAATAGTGTTTTACCCGTAGACGAATCACCCATGATTTCGGAGATATGCCCAACAGGCCATCCTCCGTTATACTTGCCAGATATGACCTTGTTCAAGGCATAACTGCCACTATCAACATAGCCTAAGTTAACTTCACGCTCAGACAGTAACCCTGCGCTGTTTAACTTCTTCAGAATCTCGATTTGGTTCATAAGTAATTCCTTGCGTGTATACAAATTCCGTGATGCCAAAGCTCTTAAGGATCTTTTGGCAATGGACACATGGCTTTGCAAGTAACCCACCCTCACGGTAAATGTACGCTGTTGCTCCTTCTAAATCATGGCCCCTAGACAAAGCGTCTTGTATAGCTTTTGTTTCGGCGTGGAAAAAACCATGATAGCCCACACCTAAAGTAGGGTGAGTCTTGTATACATTATAGCCCCTGCCCAATATTCTACGCTTGCGAGCGATTACACATCCGAGCTTGTAAGGAGCTAAAGACTTTTCACTTTCGATCTTAGCGATTCGAAGAAAAGTACACAGGGCATCTTCCATATCAGGCTCCGCGCTGTTTACGCAGTTCAGCCAACCGCTTGCCCTGTGCAACACGACCATCAGACGCTTCCATCTTGGCAATTAAAGCCTCATACTCCTTCTTGGAAGGGATGTTGCCAGCAGGTGCTTCAGCTTTATCTGATCCGGGCCTATAACGCCAGAGAGGACACACATAGGACTTGCACGATCTAGCATCGGCCCGTGACCCACCCATGCAAGAGGTACAGAACAATTCAATAGCAGAAGACCGACTACCTTCGTAATCGGCCTTGAAACCATCTTTGGGGTTCTTGACTCTGACATCGTTTTCGGTGCAGTTTCTCATGGTAGTCCATAATAGGACTGCACCGAGCGAAATTTCTCAGTAGGTCACATACTGGATCTTATCCAAAGATATGTCCCAATAAGTATTGAATTGATAAGCCATGCCTGCATTGCCCCAAGGATGTTCTATCTGTGGGAATGCACCAGACTTAAATGTTAGCTCGACTACACCATCAGGGTCTGTGAAGGTTTGTAGATAGAATGGATGTTGTATGACACAAACAGCTTCTGTCCAATAGTTAGGCTGTAAGCAGACACTCCACTCCGTAAAATCTATACCACCACTATCTCCTTGGAAGTCTAGCGTACCATCAAAAGGAGCAATATAACCGTAGAAGCAGTCATCTATTGTTATACTAGGGAGTTGTGATAGGGCTAACATATTACCACCCTCTGTGGTTGCCCAAGCCCAAGTATACCAATTAAATCCCCAAGGTAGCCCGTTCAATGGATTTAGTGTTCCGGGATTGCCAATCTCATTTGTTGGATCGTTCCAGAAATGGGTTGGATGCAAGTTCTCATACCTACCTGCCCAACTTATGTGCCACCGCAACTGCAATCTAACTTCCCGTAATGGAGCAGTACCTGTGTATGCAGGGAATCTTAGGAACTTAAGATCACACTCTTGATCCTGACCGTAGTAGAACCAACAATCTTGACTTCCTTGTAACTCCACAAAATCATAATCCAAGCCATTTGTAGTAGTGGCTGGATGGCTCTGTGGGGTTATTTCAACAACCCGACCTCTTCTAATCTGGGAGATTAGGACGGGTGCTAGTACCATAAGTAGTATAACTACACCTAATAAATATTTTCTCATAATTTCACCTATTGTCTCCAGACCCAGAGATCTTATTCCTAGATTGTCGGTCTGCTAACTTATCTAGGTTAGATTGAGCAATGGTGTTTAAATCAAGGTGCAAATCCGATGCTAGAGCAGAGAGATACCATAGCACATCGCCTATTTCGGCAGCTACGACCTCTTTCTCTTCTGTATTGTATACTCCGTTCTTGTCTCTTAGGATTTTTTTAATTTTCCCACACACTTCCCCCGCCTCCGAGGCAAGACCTAGCGCAGGGTAAATAACTTCATCCTTGTAGATTGCGTACTGTTTGGCTTGTTTTTGATATTGATTAAAGTCCATGTTCATCTAAACTCTAGGGTAGATATGTTAAATGTTCTACCTGTTTCTTGGGTATAATAGCCAGATAGCTCCACAAATTTATTCCAAGCAGAAACAGTCCTCGCATTTGGTGATGGGCCGTCAAAAGAATTTTTTAATGATGATGGCACTATACCACTTAAAGTAAATTCGTCATTTGTATAAAAAAGTAATCCCCCTTGAGGAAGGAGCGGGTTGGTTGTACTAAGTGGATTCGTGCCGCTTCCAGAATATTCCCAATTTATTAAACCAGCACTAACCGTGTTTGCACTATAGGGAGTAAAATAATTACCATTACTGGCGAGTTCTCTAGTAGTTATTTGGTGATAGGGGCCGCTAAATGAATTAGCTGAAGGCTCAAGTTGTACTATGGTTCTGTTTGATTGAGTGGTTCCAGATGTTCCTGTTTCATCTCCAATTTCCAAGAAACAGTATCTTCTAAAAGCATTTGGATTACTATCCGTATTGGGGCTAGTTATACTTCTAAAGAAACTACTCGAATCCAAGCTCGTTACTTGTACCGCAGTTGTTTGCAAATCTGCAAGTATAGTATTAAACAAATCCATTTGTGTGACAAGTTTAGTGCTATATGTTGCAGGGGCGTTTACACGGTTACTTAATACAAGTAGAGGAACTTGCAATCCGTGCAGTCTAATATTTCTCTTAGTATTTTGATTTCCAGCAGAGTCGGGAACCTCTGCCATGGTAGATTCATCACCATTATCCCCAATAATGAAAATATCTGTTCTATCCCAATCGACGGTTCGGAAAAGCTCTCCTAGCATCGTATCCAAGGCTTCCATTACAAAATAACCCGATTCGGCATTTGTATATGCGCCAGAAGGGAAATTTTTATAAGATGCGTTATTAAAGTCTGAGCTTGTAACATAACCAGCAAATATGCCCCTACTAATTACATTTGCTTGAGATGAAGGTGTTAGTAACTCAAGTGGCGGCATTTGGTGAACCAAGTGAGGTGCGTTAGGGTTTATGTAAGCAAAATATCTTTCCCCCGCACTTTGTCTATCTTTTATCCATTCAATCCCGTCTTGTATACATCTCCCTGCCCAGTTTGAATATTGATCATACCCTAACTTTTTACCACGAGAAGGGAATGTGGCGCTTGTAGGAACCCCATTGTATGAATTCGTGGAATTAAAATTTTCACACTTTGCATAAACATCAGGAATGTTTGTATGCGATGCTACTGGAGTGAACTTAACCGTCGATGGCACATACCCCAAAGGCAAATAAGAACTGTATGCATTTGATATATCTGCTTCTTGGAATGTTCCTGAAACATAAGTCACTGTATATGTGCCATCATCAAAGGATTCTACATCTTCGTAGCTATATTGAGTTTTTCCACTTAAGCCGTAACCAGTTGCAGAACCTGTGTAAGGCGTAATCCAAGGGTACGCTGCTAATCCAGCAGGATAAGTTACTCCAGCTTCAATCGCGCTAGCAACACCAGTTGCAGCAACATTAGCATAACTTCCTAAATAAGGCGACCCCCAAGTTACAAAATTAAAAGAGGAAGAATCAGTAGGGGCCTGATTATTATGCATTGTGCCTTTAAAATAATTAAAACCTAAGTTATTATTGTGTAAGTACCTATACGCAGGGGCTGTATGGCTTTTACCGAACATTCCCGTTTTATAGCCCAAATTATCTTTTAAGTATCTAGGAAGAGTTAAAATGTTCGTGTCATCACTAGATGTGTCTAATCGCAGCGTGCTTGCATATTTTCCCAAATACCAAGCAGTACCTTCCTGATTTGCGTTATATCCCCTGTGTTCGAAAAGAGTTGAAATTGAACTTGGGGCTTGAAATACAGACCCCTCATCTACTAATTGCATAGTTCCGATCTTAAAAGCATGCCTACCAGTTAAAAAACTAGCTCTTGTGGTTGTACAAATAGGGTGAACGACACAAGGGAAAGCTTTACCCCGTCTAGCCCACTCCGCGTCCATATTTGGGGTATTAAATACAGTTCCCCCATAAAGTGCCTGCTGCCCATCATTAAATAATTTAAACTTACGAGCGGACACATCATCAAACATTATTACAATAATATCTCTGTCAAATCTCGGATCTGATGCCATAGTAATACTTTACCTCTTCAGTATATAGAATAATAGTCCATATTTAAATAAAAAGGTAGGAAGAGCGCACGATCCTCTCTTCCTACCCTACCCTATTCAGGGTTGAACTATGACGGTCCCAATGTTATATATCTAAGTAATTCTCATAGTCGAATCCAATTTTCCAAATAAATATCACTCGTATTGATTTTTTTGTCTAAAAACCAAGTATTTGGTGCAATAACTATTTTATTTTTACTTTCCGATAGATACGCTGCCCACCAAGCAAAAGTACTATTAGGTATTATAAAATGATTACAATTTACCATTAATTGTAAATAATGTTCAAATTTAGGATCATTAGATATATGATTTATTATTCTAGTATCTTCATTTTGTAGATTATGCACACACCATTCCACATCATCAGAAAAAACAAAAAATACTGGGTTATTTATTTTTTGTTTAATTATTTTTTTTGCGGCATTTACATAGTCAACACCTAGAGTTCCATGAAAATTGTTATTAACAAAATCAGATCTTCTTATATTTAGCATAACGGAATTTGAATTTTTTATTTGGTGTAAAATGCTGCTAGTATCTGTATTGTTTTCAACTTTATTTTTGAATTTAAATTCTTGTTTTATTTCTTTTTCATAATGTTTAAAATATTTTGAGGATTGCCAATATCCATTTAATGAAAGTGATTGATTACTTTTTAAAACATGAGAGCAGTAATCCACTAACGAACTTGAATAATTAAAATGAGGTTCATTTATTTGTGTAAATTTTGAAGTATCTATCTTCAAGCATTCATTTATCCCAAAAATATCTAAATCAAAATTTCTATAAACAAAAGCAGAACCAAAATCTCGTCTTTTTAAAAAAGATGAATCTAAATATAAGTCTTTTTTTTCTTTTAAACTTAAACTTTTTGCAAATGCGTATTGAAACATTTGATTTCCTAAACCCCCCATGAGCGTAACTGATATCATTTATTGATTTGTTCCTTAACCATTGATGCCAACAACTCATCTAATGAAATTGTTATGCCCCATTCAGGGTAGTCGTTTTTAAATTTACTAAAATTAGTGATATACCAGATATGATCACCTATCCTGTTAGTGTCTGAATATGAATAATTCTCCCAATTACTATTCGCTAGTTTTTTTATTTTTTCTATCGCCTCTAATATTGAAATAGAGTTATTTCTCCCACCACCAGCATTATAAACTTCACCTTTTTTAGGGTTTTTATGGAAATGCCAAAACATATTTACAAGATCCCAAGAATGTATATTATCTCTAACTTGTTTTCCTTTATACCCAAAAATTGTGTATGGTTTGTCATTGACTATACATTTAATCAAGTATGATAAAAATCCATGAAGTTCTGCCCCAGCATGATTTGGTCCTGTTAAACACCCACCACGAAAAATGCCAACATTTAGATCAAAATATTTTCCATATTCCTGACACATTACATCTGCCGCCACTTTTGAAGCTCCAAAAACAGAATGTTTTGTGTTATCTATAGACATTGATTCACTGATTGAATAGGGCTGGTCATTATCAAAGCATTCATACCTTGTTTCTAATTCTTGAATATTTAAATAATTAGGTCTATCCCCATACACTTTATTTGTAGATGTGAAAATAAATGTAGCTTCTGGGCAATATTTTCTAGTTAATTCTAAAAGATTAAGCGTTCCTAATGCATTCACAGTAAAATCTGTAATAGGTTCTTTTGATGCCCAATCATGCGATGGTTGAGCAGCGGTATGAATTATAATTTTTATATTACGAGAGTGTTTTTTAAACACCTTTTCTAATTTATTAAAATTTCGTATATCAATATTTTGATGATTATAATTTTTTAAGGATTTCAATAATGACTCTTTTGATTTTTTGGTTGATGCTTCTTCTCCAAAGAAGTAAGATCTCAAATCATTATCAATGCCAATTACATCAAAATTTTTATCATGAAAAAAATTGCAGGATTGAGATCCTATCAATCCTGCTGAACCTGTCACTAAACAAATATTTTTATTTAACATAAATTGTTTTTTTATTTATATTATCATTATAGAACTGATAAGATATTCTTTATTCTAGTGTGATAAGTATGTTTTGATTTTACTTCTTCCATTAAGAATTTGCCTAAATCATTATAGTTTTTTGTTTGATAAAAATCAATATTTGCTTTAGCTAAATTTTCTGGATTTGGATCATACGGAAGTAGATTTTCACCAAAAAAATCTCTAATATATTCAGAATTAGTTGCTGGAATTTTACCTAGACTGATATTTTTAAAAATTCTACATGGGATATATCCAACATTAACATGATGAGCTAATCTTACATCGGGGGAAACACAAGATTTTTTTGTAAATTCATATAATTGATCATCGGATGCCTTATTTATGATCACTAGGTTTTTATTAATATTATTACATCCTTTTTGGAATAAAATCATTTCATTTATATTATCCGACCAGACGGTTCCTGTATAATAAATTTCTTTTATAGAATTATCAAAAGGAATTACAGTTTGAATATTTTCCGGGTGTAGTGTCGTGGCCCAAGGTTGATACAGGGCATTATTTTTTTCATCAAAATAAGTAAAATAGTTTAGTTTACTTACAGTAGAGTTTTTGTAATTATATGATATCCCAAGTTTACATGCCGCAACATAATTGCATAATTTTAACGATTGAAATTGTGAATACTTATCTTCATCACAATGGTGAATTATGTATTTAGAAGATTTAACAAGTGGTATTTTTTTATCTACCTGCCCCTCGGTAAGAAATATACAATTTTCAAAATTAAAATTTGATACATTGTCCATGTCATCAAACCAATAAGTATCAAAATTTAGTTCTTTAAATGCATTATAATAAGCATTATGTATGTAAGAGTGTGTGTGGGAGTGCAGTTTATGCCCCCAAATTATTATTTTGTTCTTTCCCATAAAAAATAGGTTATCCATTTACTTTTATTGTTGACAAGGTATTCTGGCAGTCCAACATCATTAATTTCAAGGTTACTTGAATTTATATATTGTAATCTAATATTGTTATCAGGATGGTTATCACCAAATTTATTTGGTTTTTTATTTAACCAAGTAAAATGCCATCCCCCATCGTTAATTTTTATACCTTGAACTTCTCTTTCAGTTCTAAAATGATTTGGGCCATATTGTTTGTATGTTTTGTATTTAGAAAATCTAGTTCCTGTCCAACAATCTATACTTAAATTAGATTTTAAATTTAAGTAAAAAGGTCTGCATTCCTGTACTGGACGATAAACTAAATCTTTTACATTTTTTAAATTTATATTTGGATTCCAGATCTCATCTAGATCGGAAATAAAAATTAAATCATCCTCCTGACAAGAACTCAAAGCAAAATCTATAGATTCTTTTTGATAAAACTCCCTTATCCAAACATCTTCTTTATTTCCAGTATTTTTACTCTCGTATGCTTTTTTTAATAAAAATGTGTTTGCTTCAAAGTTTGGTGGATTAACATAAATTATTTTGTGATGCCATTTTTTATACCTATCATAATTTTCTTTAAATAATAAACATTTTTTTTTACCTGTAAAGGTTTCATCTGCTTCAGAAATAACAAAATAATCCACTACATCATTAAGTATATTCAGTCTTATTTCTAGCAAATCTAATTCATCAAAAAAATAAAAACAATCATATATTTTCATAAAGTGTTCTCTAATAAAACTCTATCAAAATTCTCATTATGAAATAAAACAGAAAAATTACTTAAATGTGATGTTAAAAATAATTTAGGGTCTTCAAAATTTAGAGCCTTATCTGGTCCATGAAATTCTATTTCTAAGTATTTTACTTTTTTTAAATATGAAGAATTTTTTAGAATATCGTATTCAGCTCCTTCAACATCAATTTTAGCTAAATCCACTATTGGAATATTTAATTGTTCTATTTTATTACAAGCAACTTTAATATCACCCTCATTTCTGGTCATATATCCGCCAACATTAAAATAAGGGTCGTTTATTAAATATATAAATTGTTGTTCATTATAACTAACTGCGGATTCAAATATGTTACATTTATTTACTATATTTTTGTTTATGTTATTTCTTAAAAATTTTATGTTTTCGGGATGAGGTTCTATTAAATAATATTGTTCAATTGAAGGTACTAACTCACTTACAATATTACAATACTCTCCAATATTGGCTCCTATATCCAAATAGGATTTTAATTTACTATTTTTTAAAAAATTTACAAGATCAATATAATAAGGGATTGTGTTACTTAAAAATTCATGTCTTGTATAATGAATATGATCTTCTCTGGTTCTTGGCATAATTTTATCTCCTAAACAAAATAGAATTTTTTTCTATGTATGATCTAAACTCTTGAACACATTGTTCGTATGTAAAGATAACACCTTCTCGATCCATATAGTTATGGTTTCTGAATATATTATAGCCTAATGACCAATAACCATCAGATACATTATGTCTTCCCCAATATTTAGGGGCTAAAATATATTGATTTTGATCACTAGTCAATGTAGCAAAATAAGGAAAACTAGAGTTAGATAGTATTAAATATTTTGCGTTTTTTATGATAGAGTAGTCTGTTCCAATATCAAAATGAAATACTTCAAATGTCGGAAAAAATAACTTAGCACAAGATACATCGTCAGTTATTACTATAAATCTAAAATTAGGATTTATAGTTTTCATATGCTTTATACAATTAATCCAGTAATTAGGGTGTAAGAAAAATTCGGGGACATATTTATATTCGCCGCCTCTAAAATTAATAATACAAATATTGTCAGATGAAAAATCAAAACAATCTTTTTCTTTTTTTACTTTTAACCAATTCTTAATTTCTTCTTTCCTATGATAAATTCTATTTTCTGATTGAAAATATCCATCTAATTTTGTGTTATCCTTAACATTTTCTAAATTTAGATCATCTATCGTAATATCAGATTTATTAGGATGAAAAATTAATCTTTCTTTATAATAATATTCTATATTATTTGGAAGTTTTATAGGAGGGCCACCTTCAGGACCCTCACCACCAAAAACTTCTTTACCAAAATCCAAATCCATAAAATCTAAACATTTAAATTTTTTTGGATTCATTATGCCAAAATCAAATCCCTTATCTGCGGCAACAACTCTAGTTGTTACATAACAAGCTAATTGATTTCCAAGACCTTGACCATTATATATTTCTGTAATAATCATTTTTTATTAATTATTTTAATTCATCTAATTCAATATAATTTGGATTAAATATATACGGACCAAATCTTTCCATAATCCAAGGAAAATTTTTTTCTTTTTCAAGAAGATTAATAATTCTATTATAGAAATTCTTACTTCTAGTTCTTGCATGATTGCTAGTTATTGCAAAATGTCCCCCGGGTATAAATTCATAATGATCAGGATTTGAATTTTTAAATAATAAATGCCACCAGTAATCTAAATTCAAATCCTCTTCATGTTGAGGAAATCCTGAAGACATACAACTTATACATTTTCCTCCATGATGGAAAGAATTATACATATTCCACATTCCACCTCCTTTAATTTTTTCTATACCATAAGTCGGAATAACACCTCGATTTCCATTTTCTCTATATGTATTGTAATGATATCCATAATATCCACCTATAACCATTTGGGCATTTTGTCTGTGTATTATCTCATCTCCATTAACTGTCTGAATAATATTTTCCCAGTGATCAAAAGGGAAATCTTGACAAAAAAAAGTAATATCAGATAAATTATCATAATTTACCAAAATATGTTTAAAAAATGTATGAACATCCCTTCCAACATTTGGTTCAATTAAAATTTCATTATCTTTTAATTTTGATTCTCCTTTTCTATACATTGAAACTTTAATATCTTTATTAAGGAATTTTATCCAATAAGGTTCATAATCAAAAATTGATATTACTAATTCTTTTTTCATAATATTTTATCAAGATTATCTAAAATCGATTTACCTTTTGCAAAATTAGTAGAAGATAATTTACAAATATCAAGAAGCATATCTTTAACCTGAACTATTCTATGAAATTCAGGGGGTTCTATATTTTTTATTTCAGATGAAGATTTAGTTACTTCTATAATTTTATTTATAATTTCTATAAATTTTATTTTATCACCAGAACCTATATTGTATATTGAATTTTCTTCTCCATGAATCATTAGATGATTTATAGCTCTACAAACATCTTCGACATACATATAATCTCTTAAGAAATCTCCACCATAATATAACTCTATAGGTTCATTATTTTTTATTTTATTAGCTAAAAATTGCAAAGCATTTTTTTTCTTTGAAACTTTAGAATCAGTTTTACCATATACATTAGGAAGTCTAAAAATTCTATATTTAATTTTATTAGTTTTACAAAATGATATGATCAATTCTTCAGCACACTTTTTTGTTATAGAATAAAAACCCTTTGGATTACATACTGAAGTTTCCTTAGCTGGTATTTCTGTATCTCCATAAACAAACCAAGAGCTTACGAAGTTTATACATTTTAAAGTGTGCTTATTTTTTTCTAAGACCTTAACGAGGTGTATTAAATTTGTTTCTATGTCTAGAGTGGGATTAGTTAAAACATTATAATTGTCTATTGTGCTAATAAGATAAAGTATCTCATCAGATTCAGCTTGTAAAGATTCCCTCTGAATCACGGTTCCCCCAAACAAATTATGATAGCATGAACCTATAAATCCAGTACCTCCAAATATACTAATTGAATTCATTTACTACCTCTTTTAAATATTCTAACTTATTATCATTAATTGTAGGAGAACATCCTAAGAAAAAAACTAAGTTTAGAACTTTATTAGCTTCTGAATAATCTTTAGGATTTCCTAAATGTCTATATGCAGGTTGGTATAGTATATTTCCAGCGAAATAATTTCTTGTTTGTATACCTCTGCTTTCAAAATGATTAACTAACTTAGATTTAATTTCATTACTATCACAAATTATAGGAACTCCAAACCAAGAAACTTCCGAGTCGTTCAAAACAGATCCAAAAGAAATACCTTCTATTTTTTGTAGAATACATTTTATTTTATTATAATTGTCAACTCTCTTATTATGTATTTCATGTAACTTAGATAATTGAACCAATCCTATTGCACCTTGAATATCTAAAGGCTTTAGATTATAACCTATTTCTGTAAATAAATATTTATGATCAATAATATAATCTAGTTCTGGAATCCATCTATCAAATCGTTTTCCACACACACCTCTAGATGTTAGATTTTGAGTTCCAACACAATAACACCCTCTACCCCACCAAGCAAGACTTCTAGCAATTCTTATTAACTCTTCATTGTTGGAAGATACCATGCCACCTTCCCCTGTGGTTATATGATGTGCTGGATAGAATGAATATGTAGATATATCAAAGTAATCCGCTAGATGTTTACCTTTCCATTTTGATCCTAAAGAATCACAGCAATCTAGTATAGGAATTATTTTATGCTTTTCACACAATGAAATAATTCTATCTATGTCAGGGGGATTCCCTAATACGGGACTTACAAATATAGCTTTTGTTTTATTAGTTATAGATTTCTCTACTAAATTTAAATCAAAATTTAAAGTAGAGAATTCAATATCAACAAAAACTGGTTTTAAATTATTTTGTAGTATTGGATTTAATGTTGTTGGAAACCCTACTACAGATAAAATGACCTCATCCCCATCTTCCCATCCATAGTATTTTTTTGCAGCAGAAATTGCAACTAAATTTGCAGAGCTTCCAGAATTTACCATCAACGAATTTTTTAATTGAAGCTCGGATGAAAATTTAATCTCAAACTCATTAACTTTCTGTCCACTAGAAAACCATTTACCAAAAAGTAAAGAATCTATGGCCTCCACTAATTCTTCTTTATCAAAGAAAGGACCACCATAGTATACTTTTTTATCATTTTTTAAATTATGACAAAATTGAGGAACAAATGTTCCCTCAGATTCTTCTATAGAATTTATAAATTCTCTTATTTTATTTTTTCTCATATTTATTTTTTACAAGTTTACTTTCTTTTTCTTTTACTTCATCTGAAAGAGTGTTTGAGAACTGCCCATGCCACTGCTTATAAGCTATGATAGGCTCTTGTATTACAAAAGGAGGTCCATATTTTTGATTAAGTTTATAATAATAATCACAATCTCCCATCCAATTTAAATATTTATCAAAATAGATTATATTCTCTTCATTTTTTATAACTATACAACTCGGACCTCCAATTGTATTTATTCCTAAATAAATGTTTTCGTTGTATTGAGGAATTATTCTTCCATAGTAATTTATAAAATCTTTTGTATGCACCGCTCCTACTGCTGCCCACATAAATTTATTATTTTTATAACTATCAACTATTTTACTTAAACTATTTGAGTACAATAAAATATCATCTTGTAACATAAATTTAATTAAATCACCAGAACAATGTTTAATTGCATTATTTAAATTTGAAGGCCAGTACCCTCTATCTTCTATATTTTTTATGTATTTTATATTTAAGTTAGATTTATTACTTTTACAATAAAGTTCTATATCGTCACAATTAAAGCTATGATCTGAAAGCACTATCTCTATATTTTTATAATCTTGCATTTCTATAGATTTCAAAAGAATCAGTAGGTTATTATAACCATCTTTAGTTGAATCACTATAGACAGGAACAGCGATTGATATTTTTATATTATCCATCATAAATTTTTTATCCTTTCATAAGGTGGTTTATTTCTACCTATATTAGCAAAAAATTGCGTAAGTGCTAATCTATCTCCTTTGCTATCACCTATAGGATTTTCAAAATTATAAACATAGTTTATATCAGGAACAAATAAAGCATGATCAGGCCCACACATCTCAATCATAGGAAGCATAAAAAAAACATCGCCTGCACATTCTGGATATTTTCCGTTTACTAAAAGATCTTCAGGTTTTATGAGTCTCCAAAGTTTTGCTTTCCATGTTCTTAAGTGTGTTGCAGTAAATCTAGAAGTTCTTAATTGTTTAAAGTTAACGGGTTCTGCAAAACCCAACTGCCCACTTGAGTATATGAATTGTCCATAAGTCAACCAAATACTTGAATCACTATAATATTTAATTATTCTAGCGAACACTTCTTGATCGGGTAGCCAATCATCTCCATCAACTTCAACAATAATGTCGTGATCATCTACTTTATCAGATCTAATTATCTGATCGTAGTTACCGGGTTGATAGTGCTTTTTTGTATTATTTATAATGTGAAATCTAGCGTCTTCATTTATAATTGATTTAGCTATTTCTATTGAATTATCCGTAGAAATATCATTTAATAAATAACACTCAAAATTGTTATATGTTTGGTTCTTAATGGTAAGAATACATTTTTCTAACCAAGTAGAACAATTATACATCGTTGTTAAAATTATTAATTTCATAAATTAAAAACATTTAACCATTTGGTAATAATGTCTTGCGGTAAAGATGGATTATCATTTGGTAAAGGATCCAGTTCTGAGTAAGGTATTCCAGATAGAATGCATTCTGCTTTAACCAAAGGACAACATTCTATAATGGAAGAATGATATACCTTATCCACGGAATTATACATCAGTTCTTTATTATCTAGATGCCCAACCATAATAGCTTTTCCTGATTTAATAAAAGGTTGAATAAAAGAAAAAAAGTAAGTGTGATCACTTATATTTCCAAACAATAAAACTTTTTGATACCCATCTAATAATGCTCTTTCTATAGACAAATGAGTTCTTTTATTAGGATCAATAGACCCTATTACTCCCGCACAATTAGTTTTTTTTCCTAACCAATTTACAGCGTAAGTAATAGGAGGAATTATCACATTTTTATGAGTTATATTATGCCAATTTTTTTGAAAATCACTTACAAAATGAACTAAATCATAATGCTCATGAGGTAATTCTTTTAACGGAAATAGTTTTGTTTCATGACAAGATAATATAAATTTTTTACAATCAGGTCTAAAATTTATATTTAAAAAATGTGTTAGTATGATATCTTCTTTTTTTATTTGAAAATTTTTTAGTAAATCTGATTCGCACTTATCCAAGTGCCATTGATGTGGCCCGTATAATTTAGCAGGTAAATTAATCTTATTTAATTCATTTATCAAATTTATATGAGCAATCGTAGACCCACCTCCGTTACTAAACCCCGTAGCAATTTTTATCATACCAACCCTTTTTTCCAATCATAAAATTTCTTGTACATCGTAAGCCTATGGTGTACTACTTTATTCAGATCAAAGTATTCTTGTGTTATCTCATGCAGGTTTTTACCCATTTCAAGTCTCATATCTTTATCCTTAATCACCTTGCTTAAAATAGATACCCACTCGCTCTTCGGAGCGTCATGAGGAATCAAGAATCCTGTCTTACCATTTTTGATTGTTTCATCGTAACAGCCGACATTAGACGCAATAAGAGGAACAGAGTATCTTCCCGCCTCCGCTACCTTGATTTCTGATTTGGAATCATTAAACTCATTCATCTGTAATGGTGCAATAGCCAACTCCATGTGGCTATACATTACCCCATATTGATCTGTAGGAAGGGCTGGGTTGATTGTATAATTTTTATTGCCGCGAAACCCTGACATAATTATACGCTCGTAGTTTTTCCACACATCATGTTGCCAGTCTGGGCCTGTGTTAGGATCTACTGGTGGACGGCCATAGAAATCCCAACGAACATTTTCTTTTCCTACTCGCTGATTTACAAAATGTGGAACCCCAGAGAATTCTTTAACATCTTCCTCATGGTGAATTCCGCCAGCCCATCCAATGCGGACAAATCGATCTTTAGGGACAAAAGTTTTTTGAGCATTCCAACAAGGTAATTCATAATCTATAGCATTCTTAATTACGGCTAATATTCCTCTGCCCATAAATTCCTTGATCCTATCTTGGAACTTTCGTTGGGTAACAGTAACTATATCACTGTTATGGTAAATAAACTTAGTAATGTCAGAAAGCCCAGATTTATAAACCTGTTCTAATCTATGCCCTTCATAAAGTTGAGTAAGCAAATCATCGGTATCGTAGTGGAATATTTTATTTTTTTCTTTGGTTTTTCCACAAACCCTTGCTGTGTACGGGCCTCCGTAGTTGCTAATATTGTTTGCCATCACAATGTCAGCCCAATCCATATCCGCCCAGTCCCAATCTTCCTTCCATTTTGGGACATTCTTCTTAGCCGCTTCCTCATCTATACCTAAGATATTTTCAGTAAATCTAACCTCCACAACATTAGGGTATAATTGAGCTAATTTGGCGTAAGGTGCTATAGCCCTGTAATAAGCACATCCTCCACGATTTGGAAGAGCTACGGTAATTCTTAACTTTCTTCCTAGACCCGGAAACCCATCTTGGGCTTTCCAAAAATTTATGTCGTATTCTTGTGTATTTAAGGATTCTGTTTGCATAAAAAAAGATGAGGAGTTATTAGCTCCTCATCCATTATAGTCTCGTTACTTTAATTCAACCGTTCACTTGTTGAGATTTTTGTTGAGTAATCACATCAGGCGATTCTTTGGGTGCCAGCGTGACAGCCTTGGTTAGGTCTACCAGAGCCTCACGGAGGTCATCTAGGTTAGGCATCTTACCGTCTTGGTTAGGCCCTTCAACCCCCGGGACAATCCGCTTGACAGCCGTGACTGTATGCTTACGGAATCTACTGGACAAGAAAGGCAGGATAACAACAAGAAGCTGCATCCAAGGTGCCGATCCGGGAACAGTAGATCCAAACACATTTGCAATGATGCTTACGACATTAGGAGATAGGATCTCTTTGGTCGCATTTGCATCCAAGGTAACTACCAAAGCTCCGGGAGTCTCCTTAAGGTGATCCGATGTGGTGATGACAGGCTGGGTTCCTCGTGCAGCAAACTCAGCCTTCAAGGCATCCCCTACATCACCACCCAAAGTTTCAATCGGAATTACAACCGATTGCTTTGCTTGTAAAGACTCAGGCGTGACATTGCTAGTTTCAGTAATAACTAGCGGAGCTACAGGTTCAGTGCCTTCCATGGCACCCGTTCCCGGACAAGAAGCTAACCCGAGGGCTAGCATGCAGGCAACTATAAGATTTCTAATCATATCATCCTTTCAGTTTATTTAGATAATTAGACTCAGGGCCACTATCCTCGTCAGAGGTCATGACCTTGGGAGAGAGACTAGCAATGCCAATCTCGGACAAGAGGATCTCTGCGCTCTTACGCATCTCTTCAAAATCCTCAAGTTTGACTAGGCTATGGATATCATGGAGAGATTCCATGAATCCAGCAATTTCTTGTCCTGTGCCAGCAGAGCTAGACTTGGGACGAGGGGACGATTGATCGTACTTCGGGAAACCGCCATCCATTTCCTTGACGATCTTGAAATCATAACCGCTCTTCAAATCGGTGATATCGCCGTAGTCAGGATCCATCATGGTATTGAGGATCTTCTTGAATACGATTTGACCAATCGACAAAATCTTAACATCATTAGCCGGACGGACGGCTACATTGAGATAGTAGCGTTCACGGGGCTTGATTTGACGAGCAAGAGTCGCGTATTGATCCTTGCCATCCTTACCAGTCTTCTTGCTGTAATCCCACAACTTATAGTAGGCATCACACAAGGGGCACTTCTCATTGTGGATCTTGCGGCAATGGAAGTTCTTTACATTCTCACCTTCCCCAATCCGGTGAATCTTGGTTTCGGCATAGAACCACCGATCATCGCCTTCCTTGGAGGGAAGAATGCGAAGGGTGGTTGTGCCTTCTTCTAGCTGGACAAAGTTCTTGAGGAAGTCTTGTCCGCCGCCAGCAGCCTTTCCAGACTGGAGTTGTTCATGCTTCTTGCGAAGCGCATCGAGATCTACTTTTGCCATGTTGTTTCTCCGTTATTTAGCGTAAAGCTTGGTTTCTGCTCTTTGGTTACTAGACAGTTGAATTAGCATATCCTTCTTGTGGTCGAGAGCAGTCACTAGCGACTTCAAGAGGGAGTACCGAGTGGTGAGGTTGTTATAGTCTTGCTTAAGAGCAAAAATCTCAGGGTCTGCTGCGACGATGGCTTCCAAGTTTTTATCTGTTATCTTCTTGTCAGCACCATCCACAGCAGCCAGTCTGACCTGAGCGGACTTTTGTTCTACTTGTACTTCAACGGAGTCCATCTTCTGTTTTACAAGTACCATGGCTCCAGCATAGTACGCATAAATAGAAGATTGACGCTCCATTTCATGATCAATTTGATGTTTATCTATCAAAGTTAGATTGTCGCATAGGCTGATATAGAGTTCCATATCAAGTTTGTCTGCGATGTTCTTTATAATTTCAGACTTCATTGTGTGTCAACTAGTATTTTAAACAGAGTTGGGTTTAGTCTAGTTAGTAATAGGAAGCCCCTACTTATATTTGTAGCAAGTTCCTCGTTGGTTGGATTAAATTGTTTTTCATCATCAGGATTGGTATATCCCGTGATTTCTAATAGGACATGGGTAATCTCATGAAGTAAGGTTTCCCTAAAGTATTCACTAGATAACCTATCATCTACATAAATTGTGTATGTATTTAAGTTTGTATACCCAGCACACTCGTCAGGAGCGCAAGGAATATCACTAGTAAACTTAAATTGGAATGTGGCCCAGCCAGCATATAAATGGGTTATACCTGCTTCAAATATTTCATCTTTTATATGATCACGCTTCTGCTTCATGTTCTATCATGGTCCCTTCTGTCATCCTTAGAGTATTATAGTCTACATCCATAGGGACGATAAAGCCCTTACGAGCATTACGGGATTTAATTACATAAACCCTTATTCTACCGTCCTCATACTCTTCCTCGTTTTGATTAAGACTAACCACAAAATCGCACGGACGAACCTTACCATAGCTATCTGCCATTTCGGCATCCGTGATAATTTCGGCGCGGCGACCAGCGCGGTTAGTTTGAGTAGCAGTCCAGACCAAAAGATTATTTTCTACAGCAAGTCCACGAAGTTCTTGCGCGATTCTCTCTTGTGCCTGATACTCTGGCATACCCTCAGCAACAGGGCGTAGTAGCTCAAGATAATCAATAATGAGAACATCAGGTACAAAATTGTCATAATTGCGTAACTGGTTAAGCAGTGCGCGAATATTATTTACATTCGCACGACCAGTAGGAAATTCCTTGATAACCAGCTTGCCGTCAGGGAATTCGTTGCGGAAGATGTCCAACCGCTCCTTGACCTCGCTTGTGTAGTCCTTGAGGCGGGACTGTGGCAAAAGTGTCATAGAGGAGTCGAACCTTTGAGCAATTCGATCTTCGCTCATCTCCAAAGATACATAAAGCACCTTGCGGTTCTCCATCAAAGATGTAACTCCTTGATTAACAAGGAATAACGATTTACCTACACCAGCAGGAGCAACAACCATACAAAGCTCTTTACGCATGGCACCACCTTCCATATTCCTATTCAGAGTACGAAGGACAGTCTTGAATGTATCACGCTTCTGGCTATTGTATGTGCGGTCCCAACGATCACTTAAATCGTCGAAATACATCTGCCCATTATCAACAGAACGGGAGATCATCAATGCCTGTCTGACACGATCTTCCACCTCGCCAAACTTGTCTTCCTTGATCAAGGTAAGCGATTCTACAATCGCGCCCTTCATGGCTTCGCGCTTGGCAAAGTTCTCGATCAGGTCTAGGTAGTACTGCTGATGCCCAATCGACTGGATATCGAGCTTATTGATAAACTCAAGCTCATCCGAGTAATCGGACAAGTCTTGGGTTGGACGCTTGAATCTCTTGGCTTCCTCCACAATCAAGTCATCCGTAGGCAACTGCTTGTACTTGTCGTAGTACTCAGTTACGATACGATACAACTGATTGTGGATTGATGACTCAAAGTAGTCTGGCTTGACAAGGTTTACTATCTCTAGATAGAAATCCTTGTTGGACTTGACCAGATACAGGATACCACGCTGAATTGATTCTGCGAATTGATACATTACTTTTTCTTTTTCTTTTCCAGTTTAGACTTTAGACCGTTGATGCCTTCACCGAGTTTTGTTGTTGTTGATTGCTTTTGTCTTAGCTCGCTATCCGTCATCTTTCTCAATGTGCCATCCTTAGTTAAAACATCTAGGTTGGGTTTGTATCTCGTGTACGGAGATTGTGTTTTATCTACATCCAATCGACCTTTGGAGTCTTGGATGGCCTCATTATAGAATTGAGTGACATTTGATTTACCTATTTTTGCAATCTTGCCGGATACCTTTATTGCAGAAGGTGCGCTGATTAATCTAGATGCTTTTTTTCCACAAGTTATGCACTTTTTGGTTTTAGGCATCTTTTTGGGTACGCTTTGATATATGTGATCAAAGACTTCCCCACAGCTATTGCAGCCAAACTCATAAGTTGGCATCAGGCACCACACTCCCCCCCGTTCATAGAACAGGCAGCACCATCAGCCATGCCCAACTCAACCTCCCGATTACCAACATACTTGGCAATGTTTTCAGGAGTCATTGGTACGGCTTCAAGAGGCTCGTTGCCCTTTGATCCAGCACGGTAAATAGTTAGACCCTTTAGATATTCAACATAGTCCAATGCAACAGTTGTTAGATCTTCCGCCTTAGCTTCCTTTGGGAGGTTGATAGTCTTGCTGATGGAAGAATCAATGTACTTCTGCCAAGCAGCCTGTACCGCTAAATGCTGTTCGGGAGTTATGTCATACGCGCCTACGAATCCTTCGATTGATTTTCCTCCGTCGAAATATTCCCGCAATAGCGGATCCACGACAACAACTTCCTTCCAAACATTTGCATCTCGGTATCTACGGATGTAAATAGGAGCAAACATAGGCTCAATACCGCTTGACACACCCCATAGCATAGAGATAGTGCCAGTAGGAGGAATAGTAAGCATAACCGCATTACGAATTCCGTGCTCTTTGATAAGAAGTCGTATACGAGCAGGCAAAGTTCTTGCAAATCCTTCATCTAAATATTTCTTTCTATCAAATGCAGGGAATGCGCCCTTGTCACGGGCAAGGTAAGTAGATTTAATGTACGCAATGTCCCGCATAGCCATTGCAATACGCTCGGTTAGTTCAATGCACTTTTCACTACCATACCGAATACCAAGCTTGATTAACATGTAGTGATAACCTAGAACACCTAAACCGATACGACGAGAACGGTGACCTACTTCCCTGCATTCGGGCGTTGGGAAATAGTTTACTTCTAGGATATTATCTAGGAACTGAATACCTGTCCGAACAGTTCTAGCGAACTTCTTCCAGTCAAACTCACCATCCGTAACCATGTTGGCTAGGTTGATATTACCTAGGCAGCAATTACCATAATTAGGAAGAGGGATCTCCCCACATGGGTTGGTGGAACGCATCTCCTCAAAGTAAGATACATTCGTATGACGGTTGGCTAGATCTAGATTAAATATACCGGGATCCCCAGATTGAACTGAATTCAACCAGATCATGTCCCACAATTGTTTAGCCTTCAATGGCTTTTGTTCCGCAAATACGAAGTCATCTGTGAAGTGAATTTTATGTTGTTCTCTTGCTCTAGCCATGGCATCCTCCGCAGAGTTAGCCACTACATCAATATACTCTGGGTATGGGTGAGCATCGTTCTTGCGTTGTACCGAGAAGATATGGTATTTACGGTTAGCAAATGTAAAATACCAATCTTCGTTGTTCTTGCAAGCTTCAATGAAACGATCTGTGATGCCTACCGAGATATTGAAGTTATTTAACTCCTTCATGTCTAGTTTAACATGAAGGAACTCTAGTAGGTCAGGGTGCGTAACATTCAAGATAGCAATCAATGCCGTGCGGCGATTCTTGCCTGCACGAACATGGTTGCCGATCTCGTTAAGCATACGCATAACGGATACTGATCCGGGAGCAGAGTTCTTCTGCTGTTGAATATGATCTCCCTTGGGGCGGATGTCAGAGAAATTGAACCCGATACCCCCACCTGCACAAGAGATCTTGTACATATCCTGAATGGTCTTACCAATAGACTCAACTGAGTCCTGTGGATTGATCACATAGCAGTTGAGTAGATTCTGACGGCCTGCGTTACGCCCAGAACCATAGATGATTCGACCACCGGGAACTAAGTCGCCGGACGAGAGGGATTCGTAGAACCTTTGCTCAACTCGTTCCTTATCTTCATCACGCTCTGCGCCAGCAGCAGTCTTTGCGATAACTCTCGCACGCTCGGCCCAGTTTTTTTCTCCGGGGTATGCATAACGCTTTTCAAATATCTCTTGTCCTAATCCATTTAAACTAGCTACTGACATTTTGTTTTCTCCTAGATTTATCTTTCTTATTGATGGTCGATACACCGTTTCTCTTGGTGACTGTTATAATAGAAGGTGTGTCGATAAGATTTTTAAGGTCATTATTATGTGTAATTATAAATAAAGTCTTAGTTTTCTTCAAATTCTGCAATAGTATGTATAGACCTTGCAGGGATTCCGCGTCCAAACTTTCTGCGATTTCATCAAAAAAGATGATATCTGATAAGTCCTTGTCAGTTAAGGCCAAAAGACTTTGCAGCCCCAATAGGACAGCAATATTTACCTTTTTAACTTCACCGCCGGATAAAGAAGAGAACTTAGTCTCCTTACCTCCGATATAAACAGTCTCCTCTAACATCTCATTAAACTTAATGCGGTACTTTCCGCTAGTTAAATGGGTTAGATACTCGTTGCAGTTATTGTTAAAATAATCAATTATATTTTTAATGATGTATTTAACTAAACCTTGTTCCGAGAATGCAACTTCCCAGAACCGCATAACTTCATATTTACGAGATGCATCCACTCTCTTTTTAGACAAGGTTTGCATCTTTTCTTCATAAGTGGCGAGATCCTGAATAAGGTAGTGTTTCCTAGAATGCAGTTCCTTCCAGTCCGCTATTATCTTGTACCGTGAAGATGGAATAGGAATATTCGCCTTCATAGCAACTATTTGCTTTTCTAGCAATGTGCAAGTCATACCCTCTTGTTTTATTTTAGAGTCTAATTCAAGAATATCAGACTCCATCTTCTTAATTTCTTCCGGTGATACCTCTTTCTTTGAAGTAATCCCACAATGCTTGCACAAGACAGGCTTATTAGACTTGGCTTGCTTAAGCTGTTGTTCTTTAGAATCTAATTCCAAGACTGACTTGTTAATCAGCCTAATTAAGTTTCCAACTGTATTCTCTAGATCAAGAATCTTCTTTTCTGCTTTTAAGATATCCTCAAGACTGTGCTTGGATAGCATCTCTTCCGTAACAGAGTTATCCGCTAGAAACTTTTCTTCCCCTGCCACTATCTCAGCTATCTTTTTATTAGCTTTAACATGCATATCAGCGTACTCTGCGGAAAGCGAATCTAGGCTTTTTATTTCCGTAGCGTATACTGACTTCTTTTGTTTAATAGATTCCCGTTTATCAAATAGCTCCTCTAGATTCAAGAAGTTCTTGATAATAGTCCTCTTCTCTTCTGGAGTAGCGGATACAAAATCAAGCGTATTGTTCTGCCCAAACACCATGCTAGCCAAGAATAGCTTGTAGTTAGTATTAAGGTGCTGCTCGATCTTTTCTTGTGTCGCGCTGACAGATTCTTGGGTTCGGTTGTCATTACCTACCCAAAACTCCAAGAAGGTAGGGCGACGAGTTCTTATGATTCTTATTTTGTCGTTGATTATTAACTCAACCTTACAATTCTTTTTACTACCAAAGTTAATCATGGCCTCTTCAGTAGACTTGCGAATAGTCTTACCAAAAAGGCCCCATACCACAGCCTCAATCAACGAGCTTTTGCCTGATCCATTACTTCCTCCAGTATCTTTGTTCTTGCCCTCGATCATCACAAGACCAGAGTATTGGTCAAAGGCTAGCTCCGCTTCTTGGAAGCTGTAGAAGTTATTTATCTTTATGTTATTTATCTTCATCTAATTCTTTCAACCCAGATAGCAAATCTTCTTTGGATAGGGGTGTGACGCTGCTATCAATGTAGTCTTCTATAATAGCCTCGTTGATACTAAACAATTGTCTCTCTGGACGGTAGTAGCTTATCTCCTCTTTAGTGTCTACCACATTTGCAAATCGTATATCTACCCAATTGATCAAAGGATAATCAGACCTAATCTTGGAGATCAAATCCAATTCATTACCTTCCTTTAGCGGATTAACTAAGACCCGAACTAAATTAAAGTGTTGATCGTCTAGCTTAAGTTTGTGAAGATCTTCTAGCTTGCAAACATGATGCTTTGGCCCCCCGACAGCAGGGATGGCTTTCCAATAGTTTCTCCTGTTTTTAAACTTGTAGTGAATAACATAGTTTGGCTTCCCTGCTTCTTGGAATGATGTAGTGTACGGAGTGCCTACAACCACCACTTTATCTTTTGCTGAGTAGTGATGAATATGTCCAAGAAATGTAAGGTTATTAAAGCACTCAAGAGGAATACGAAAGTCATTATCCCCAGCACTATTAAGACTCCCATGGTAACCAAAATGCCCAAATACAACGGCCCTTTTATCGTCAATGCTAGCAAGGTGGCTCTTAATAGTTTCTTCATTTTCATAGTGTGGGATTAAAATGCCTAAACCGCGATCTTCAGGTTCAAGATTTATAATCATTCCAAACGACATAGGTTTGTCTGTGCAAACCTTAATATACTTCGATTCAAACAATGACAATGCAGTAAGGCCATCATCAGCCTTAGATACTGCATCATGATTTCCTCTTACAATAAAAACATCAGCATGTAACTTGCTTAGAAGAGTTTTTAATGCAAGCATAACTTTTATGCTAGGATTTCTTTTATCGAAGATGTCTCCTAGAAATACAACCTTAGGATAATTAATAGGACATAGCTCATTGAACTCCTTTACTGTCTTCTCAATAAATGCACATTGTGCATCTAGGTAGCCCGGAATATCATCCCGAAGGTGTAGGTCGCCAAAGATTATTGTTTGAGGATCAAGCATCGTCATGTCCCATTATAGAGAGCTTGTTAAGTCCCATTCTGTTAAGATCAGGACAAATTAATGTATAGATTGCCTCTGCTGCTCGTCTAATTTCAAACTGTGCGTCTGCGTGTAGTCTTTGCGCCAAGAAATGAATTATTCCCTGCAAACTAACAGTCCAGTACGCTTCCGTGTATATGTTTTGTGGAAGCATCATCCTAGCGATTTCCTTGGCAATGCCAGATTCTATCCTCTCTTCGTATGCCTTGTATGCAGCCTCGCATTCTTCAAACATCTTTGTCCTAGCTGCGGAGTGATTAAATTCTTGGCCTAAAACAATTGACGCTTGCTTGTTGCCATGAGGGGGATTGGCTCTCATCATGGTTGGGATGTAGAACTCAGGCTTGAACGGAGCGTACCTCCCACTAATCTCATTCCAACTGCACCCCTTATCTGAATCGTACATAAGATCAAACATCTCTACACATACAGGGTCACCATCAACCTCATATTTTCTCCATGTGCTGCCCACTTGATACTTTACCCACTGGCGCAGAGTAAACAAAGGAATTTTTACATGGAATGTGTAATAGCTGTGTCTGAACGGAGAGGTATGCGAGTTGGACAACAAGAAGTTGATTAGCTTGAGATCCTTGTCATCCACCTCAAACTTAGTCTTCGAATAAGATATTCTCGCTGAGTTAATTACCTTCAGGGCTACATCAGTCTTCATCCTGTCTACAACAGATACGAATCCGATGCCATCATTCAAAAAATAAATTCTATTAGGATTGTCCAATTGCATTTTTGACCTCTCTTAGATTAGAGACACCACCACTCTTATTGAATTTAACATCTACCCCACCACCGAAAGAACTGCCAACCTCTACCTCAATTGCAAGAGGAACGACACAATCAAAACCCATTGCCTGCCTTAGGTAAGGGTATTGAGTCATCTTGTGGTTTAGGATCATCAAAGCCTCGTCTATCTCGTCCTTGGGGCTGATAACCTCTATGGAGTCGTGGACGCTAGCTACAACGCGAGATTCCATGCCCTGCTTCTTAAACTCCATAGCCATATCCAACAGGGCAAAGGTAGTGATCTCCGAAGCAGAGCTTTGAATAATGAAGTTTACCCCTTGGCGTTCACACCGTGAGCGGATCTTGGGGATAGGGGACTTGATGTTGTCCAAGTTACGCCTGCGACCAAAGATACTCTTGGCATACTTGTTCTTGTTGATGAATTCCTTTACTTCACTCATCCATGTAAACACCCCCGGATAAACAGAAGCATAAGTGTCAATGATCTCCTTGGCCTCGTCAATCTCGATATTAACGGTCTTGCTTAGTTTGAACTCGCTGCCACCGTACACGATCAAGAACGAAACTGACTTGGCGATCTGGCGTTCTTCTGGAGTAATCTGATCGATTGGCTTCTTCCAAATCAACGAGGC
>Ga0208975_1000167_pt1 | contig 35156 bp, 32 predicted proteins | sample GreLakmeER78MSRF_FD_187700 | JGI IMG/M metagenome (GOLD analysis project Ga0208975, IMG submission 187700) | Freshwater lentic microbial communities from great Laurentian Lakes, MI, USA - Great Lakes metaG ER78MSRF (SPAdes) | ecosystem: Environmental > Aquatic > Freshwater > Lake | place: Great...
TCTCCCTCACGGTCCTCATCTGAAGCCAACCAAACCATATCTGCAGATTTAGATAACTTTTTTAATTCAGCAATTACTTTTTCTTTTTCAGGCTGAACTTCGTAGGTAGGTTTAAAGTTATTTTCAATATCAATACCAAAACCTTTTTTTACTAAATCTCTAATGTGTCCAAAACTAGATTTAACGGTAAAATCTTTCCCCAAAAATCCTTCAATGGTTTTTGCTTTAGCAGGGGACTCAACAATTACTAAATTTTTACTCATTTCTAATTTTAGATCAATTTAATTTATGAAACTTTGTTTTTTTAAACTTTTTAATTGCGCAAAGAAAAAAAAATTATCACACAATTACTTAAAAATTTAATAATTTCTATAACAATCGAATGTTATTAGCCTTTAAAATGTTAAAAATATGTCAAATTGGCACAAAATTCGTAAATTTGTATTAATTAAATGGAAATGGACAATAAAATAATAGACGAAAGTATTCAAGGACAAGTTTTAAAATTTGAAACAAAAAATACGTCAGGAAAAAAACTATTTTTAGAGAGTTATGGCTGTCAAATGAATTTTAGCGACAGTGAAATAGTGGCTTCTATTTTAACAGAAAAAGGATTTAGCATGACTCAAAATTTTGAAGAAGCAGACCTTATATTTATAAATACATGCGCCATTCGTGAAAATGCAGAATTACGAGTAAGAAATCGTTTAAATGATTTTAAAAGGGTTAAGAAAAAAAATCCTAAATTATTAGTTGGTGTTTTAGGTTGTATGGCCGAAAGGTTAAAATCTCAATTTTTAGAACAAGAAAAATTAGTTGATATTGTTGTTGGACCAGATTCATATAGAGATTTACCAAATTTGATAGAAGAAGCAGAAGATGGGCATAAAGCGATAAATGTTATTTTAAGTAAAGAAGAAACTTATGCTGATTTAACCCCCTTAAGATTGGGTAGTAATGGAGTAAGTGCTTTTATTAGCATTATGCGTGGATGTGATAACATGTGTAGCTTTTGTGTGGTGCCATTTACTAGAGGTCGCGAGCGTAGCAGAGACCCAGATAGTATTATTGCTGAAGCAAAAGATGTTTTTAACAATGGCTATAAAGAAGTGACCTTACTTGGCCAAAATGTTGACAGTTATTTATGGAGTGGAGGTGGTTTAAAGAAAGAAAACTTAAGTAGCGAGCAACAAGCTGCAGCTACAAATTTCGCACAATTATTAGAAAAAGTTGCATTAATAAGTCCACAATTAAGGGTTCGTTTTTCTACCTCACATCCAAAAGATATGACCGATGATGTATTGCATATGGTTGCAAAACATACTAATATTTGTAATTATATTCATTTGCCTGTTCAGAGTGGGAGCAGTAGAATTTTAGAGATGATGAATCGAGGATATACTCGAGAATGGTATTTAGATAGAATGGCAGCTATTAACCGAATTATCCCAAATTGTGGAATAAGTACAGATATTATTACGGGTTTTTGTTCTGAAACAGAAGAAGACCATCAGCAAACAATCAGTTTAATGAAAGAGATAAAATATGATTATGCTTATATGTTTTCATACAGCGAAAGACCGAAAACATTGGCTGAAAGAAAATATAAGGATGATGTTGCTGAAGCTGTTAAAAAAAGAAGATTAGCCGAAATTATCGAATTACAACGTATGAATAGTGGCATAAAAACATTGTTAGGGATTGGTCAAGTTCATGAAGTTTTAGTGGAGGGTTTTTCAAAAAAATCTAATGAAATGTTGATGGGGAGAAACTCACAAAATACGGTTGTTGTTTTCCCTAAACAAAATTATAAAAAAGGAGATTATGTAAATATATTGGCTAAATCTTGCACCACAAGCACTTTAATAGGCGAGCCGGTATAAAAATGGAAGTTATATAGTAAAGATATTTTTTTAAATAATGACGATACAAGAATTAAAACAAAAATTTGGAATTATAGGAAACAATCCTCTTTTAGAAAGAGCTGTGGATATATCGAGGCAAGTGGCACCAACTGATTTGAATGTAGTAATAAATGGAGAAAGTGGAACAGGTAAAGAAGTATTTCCACAAATTATTCATCAAAACAGTGCTCGAAAACATGGGCCGTATATTGCAGTAAATTGTGGCGCTATTCCCGAAGGAACTATAGATAGTGAATTGTTTGGGCATGAAAAAGGTTCGTTTACAGGAGCCACCGAAGCACGTAAAGGTTATTTTGAAGTCGCAAATGGCGGAACAATTTTTTTGGATGAAGTGGGGGAGTTACCTTTGGCCACTCAAGCCAGATTATTGAGAGTTTTAGAAACTGGCGATTTTATTAAAGTTGGAAGCAGTAAAGTTTTAAAAACTGACGTTAGAGTTGTTGCGGCCACAAATATAAATTTTTATCAGGCGCTTGAAAAAGAAAAATTTAGACCTGATTTATATTACCGATTAAATACAGTGCCAATTTTTTTACCTCCTCTTAGAGATCGTAAAGAAGACATTCATTTATTATTTAGAAAATTTGTAAACGATTTTTCTGCTAAATATCGTATGCCTGTTTTAAGACTTTCGGCTGATGCCGAGCAGATTTTAATTAATTATTATTGGCCAGGCAACGTTCGGCAGTTAAAAAATATAGCAGAACAAATATCTATTCTAGAAAAAAATAAAGAAGTAAATGCAGATACTTTATTAAAATATTTACCTCAATACAATTCTAATAACGTTCCATCGCTTCATAAAAATGATAATTTTAATTCTGGCCAGAGTTTTGATAATAATGATAGGGAAATTATTTTTAAAGTATTGCGAGACAATCGAGCTGAAATAAACGACTTAAAAAAAATAGTTTATGATTTAGTTGCAGCTAAATCAGGTCGAACAAATAATATAAATAATGATGGTTTGCAGGTAATTAATAGAATTTATAATTCAGATAATGAAGAGTTAAATCAAAATAATTCAGGTTTAAAAATACATTCGTCGGCTATTCAAAATAATACTTCCTCATCATCTTCTTCTTCTCAAGTTATTGAAGTAGAAGAAACTTTATCGCTTCAAGAAAAAGAAATTGATATGATAAAAAAAGCATTAAGAAAATATAAAGGAAAAAGAAAAAATGCCTCCAAAGAACTTGGTATTAGCGAAAGAACTTTATATCGTAAAATAAATGAATATTCAATTGAAGAATAATAATGGATAAAAAAAAGTTTACATATAAAATTTTAAATTATAGTTTCGTTTTTTTATTGTTAATTAGCACTTCGTGTAAACCTCATTTATCTCTTAGCGGAGCTACTATTCCGATAGAAGCAAAAACTATAAGTGTTGGTTTTTTCGTTAATAATACTAGTTTAGGCGCTCCAAGTTTATCGCAGCGTTTTTCCGAAAAATTGCGCGATGTGGTTTCGCAACAAACTAATTTAGCTTTGTTAAAACAAAATGGCGATTTACAATTTGAAGGTTATATTTCAGATTATAATGTAATGCCAATTGCAATTTTAAGTACAGATGTTGCAGGTCAAAATAGAATGACGATTACTGTAAATGTAAAATATAGTAATAAATTTGATCAGACTAAAAATTTCGAACAAGGATTTACTCGTTTTGCTGATTTTAAAAGTTCAGAAAATGTATCAATTAAAGAACCAGAATTGGTTACTGAGATATACAGACAACTTACAGAAGACATTTTTAATCGAGCGTTTAATAATTGGTGATTATGCAAGCTAAGGAATTTATAAATTACATTAAAAACCCTAATTCATTAGAAAAGGAGAGTGTTAAAGAGTTGCAAAAGCTAGTTAACGATTTCCCTTATTTTCAATCAGCTCATCTTTTATTAAGTTTGGCCTCAAAAAAATGGGACGCTTCGGCATACCAAAAGAGTTTAAAAAAAACAGCTATTGTTGTAACTAATAGATCACATTTATTTAATCTAATTCAACAATTTGACTTATCTAATTCTGTTATTGAAGACTCTGATCATCAAAAATTAGCTGTAGAAGAAGTTTTAGAACCTGTAAACTCAACTAAAGAATTAAATATCTTAAAAGCAACCGAATTATTAATAGAAAATAGTGATTCTGAAATTTCTGAAACAGAATTTCAACAAAAAACTAAACCAAATGCCGAAGAAGTTCTCGAAAGTGAAATTGCTAAACAGGTCGTTAGTGCAATTGTAGAGAAACAGATGAATAATCTATCCGATACGCAATTATTATTTAAACAAAATAAAGAGCCAGAAAATTTTACAGATTGGCTTAGATTAATACAAAAATCGAACAAACAAATATCTGCTGAAAATATATTGGATACAAATACTGAAAATAATACCGACATAAAAACTAGATTAGAAAAGAATAAAATAATTAATCAAGAATCGGCTTTAAACAAAAAACTTAAAAATTTAGCGTTAATTGATAAAATTATTGAGAACAGTCCTGGGCAAATAAAGATAAAAGATGACCAAAAGTTTTATTCGCCAGAACAAAATGCCAAAGAGAGTTTATTAGAAAACGAACATCTGGTAAGCGAAACTTTAGCCAAAATATACGCATTGCAAGGCAGTGTAAATAAGGCAGTTAGGGCTTATGAGATATTAAGTTTGAAATTTCCACAAAAAAGTGCTTACTTTGCATCCTTAATTCAAAAATTAAAAAATAATTAATAAAAATAAAATAAAATGATTTTCTCAATATTAACAATTATAGTTTGTGTTTTGTTGGTTTTAGTAATATTAGTTCAAAACTCTAAAGGTGGTGGTATTCAAAGTCAATTTGGTGCTGCCACTCAAATAATGGGTGTCAAGCGTGGCACTGAATTTATAGAAAAAGCAACTTGGGGTTTAGCAATTGCGTTAATTTTATTAAGTGTTATCATGGCTCCAAAATCGAGTATGACTTCTGGGTCTTCAGATGATGAAAGTGGCTCTATTGCTAAAAGAAAAGCTCAGAGTGCAGTTTCTATTCCTCAGCAATCTCCTGTTCAGTCAAATGCTCCATCTGCTCCTAAACCAACTAATTAAATTTTAATTTTCATTATTTCTATAAAACCATCTAATTTTTTTGGGTGGTTTTTTTGTTTTGATACCTTTACATAAAATTAATTATGCAAGTATTTAAATTTGGTGGAGTTTCGGTTAAAGATGCCATTTCTATTAAGAATGTTGCAAATATTTTAAAAAATAAAGCAAATGAACCCACTGTTGTTGTTATATCAGCAATGGGAAAAATGACTAATAAACTTGAAGAATTAGTAAATGCATATTACTACAAATCAAATGATTTATTATTAATTTTTCAAGAAATAAAAGACTATCATTTAAATATTATAAATCAACTATTTGTAAATAAAAATTTATTAATAGTTGACGAGATAGAAAATGTTTTTCTTGAAATACTTTGGGCAATAGAAGAGGAGCCATCCAATTCATATAGTTTTTATTACGATCAACTTGTATCGCAGGGCGAAATATTAAGCACAAAAATTATTTCGGCTTATTTTAACGAAATAATTTTATCAAATAAATGGATTGATGCTCGTGGCATTATTCAAACAGATAATTCTTATCGTGAAGCTAATGTAGATTATTTATTAAGTAAAGAGTTAACTTGTAATCAAATTATTCCGTTATTGACTAATTATAATATAATAATTACTCAAGGTTTTATTGGAGGAACTTCTGAAAATTATACTACAACTTTAGGACGAGAGGGAAGCGATTATACTGCAGCTTTATTGGCTTATTTTTTAGATGCAAAGCAGATAGTTATTTGGAAGGATGTTCCAGGGGTATTAAATGCTGACCCAAAGTATTTTAAGAATACTAAAAAAATTGATGAACTGAGTTATCATGATGCAATTGAGTTAACTTATTTTGGTACATCTGTCATACATCCTAAAACGATTAAGCCTCTTCAAAATAAAAACATACCACTTTTTGTGAGGTCTTTTTTAAAGCCAGATGATATAGGAACAGTTATAAAAAATATCAATAAAAGAAATACTGCAACTAGTTATATATTTAAAACAGATCAATTATTAATATCTATTCAACCTAAAGATTTTAGTTTTATTGCTGAAGAAAATTTAAGCTTAATTTTTAGTGTGTTTTCTAAAAATAATGTCCGAGTAAATATGATGCAAAATTCTGCAATAAGTTTTAGCGTTTGTATTGATAATGATAAATATAAGTTTGATAATCTTTTACTAGAGTTACAAACTCAATTTAAAGTATTGTATAACGACAATGTACAATTAATGACCATTAGAAATTACAATCAAGAAACGATTACAAAGTTAAGCGAAAATAAAATTATTTTGATTGAACAACGGAGTCGAAATAACTATCAAATGGTAATTAAAGAGATGGAATAACTAATTTAGTTTGAGTTTAAATATTGTTTTTCATAATATTTAGCATAATTACCCGAGGTAACATTGTTTAACCAATTTTGATTATCTAAATACCAATCTACAGTGAGTTCAAGGCCTTGTTCAAATGTAACTGATGGAACCCAACCTAAATCTTTTTTTAGCTTTCCTGCATCAATAGCATAACGTAAGTCGTGCCCTGCGCGGTCGGTAACAAAGGTGATAAGTTTTTCATTTGTTCCTTCAGGACGGTTTAATTTTTTATCTAAAATACGACAAAGCAAACGAATCACATCAATATTTGTCCATTCGTTATGACCACCTATGTTGTATGTGTTACCTAATTTTGCTTCATGAAAAATAATATCTATCGCTCTAGCATGATCAACAACAAATAACCAATCGCGAATATTCTCTCCTTTACCATAAATAGGTAATGGTTTGTTATTAATAATATTATTTAAACAGAGTGGAATTAATTTTTCAGGAAAGTGATTAGGCCCATAATTATTACTGCAATTAGAAATAACAACAGGCAATCCATAAGTATCGTGGTAGGCTCTTACAAAATGATCACTACTTGCTTTAGAAGCAGAGTATGGGCTGTGAGGATCATATGAGGTTTCTTCGGTAAACATGCCAGATTCGCCTAAAGCTCCATAAACTTCATCGGTACTAACATGGTAAAATTTAATAAAACTGGAAGAGTTATTTTTGTAAAGTGTTTTTGCAGCATTCAATAAATTAACGGTTCCAATTACATTTGTCATAACAAATTCTAAAGGATTGGTTATGCTTCTATCTACGTGGCTTTCTGCAGCTAAATGAATTACCGCATTATATTGCTCACGAATAAACAATTCACTAATAAATTCAGCATCAACTATATCACCTTTTATGAATTTGTAATTTGTATTATTTTCGATATCGCTGAGGTTTGCTAAATTTCCAGCATAAGTTAATTTATCTAAATTATGAATAGTATAACCTGGATATTTATTTACCATTAATCGCGTTAAATGAGAACCAATAAACCCTGCACCGCCTGTAATAAGAATTTTCATAAAACTAATCTTTAAAACTGTTTAATAGACAATTTTACCATTCGTCACCCGTGTTATTAGCGGTATCATATGCCATGATAGGCTTTATTTCATCAGAAACTTTTTTTACATTTTGAAGAGCTTCTCCTTTTATTTTTTTCCATTCTATTTCTGTTATATGCATAGTTCCACATTCAGGAACAGTATTATCTATGCTTCCACCCGTTGCTTTTCCATTTTTACTTGTGTGTTTGATATCAGAAATTGTATATTTATATCTTCCAACTTTGCATTCGATTACTAATTTCATCGAAATTTTTCCAGTATAATCAATTTCAGGGTTAATTATTTTTGGTTTAATTTGAAAGCTAATCGTACATTCTGTCTTATTATTGCTTTGCGATCCGTGTGTTTTTTTATACGAATTACTTTCTTTTTTTAACCAAATATCTGCCCGTTTGTTTAATTCTTTTTGATCGGTAGAATCAGGTAATGTAATTACTTCGAAAATTTTGGTTTCTGTTTTTTTTACAGCAAATTCATCTTCTTCTTTTTTTGGCTCTTGTTTTGTTTGAGAAAAAATTTGATTTGAAGTAATAAATACAAAACTAATTATTAATGCTTTAAATGTTGAATTCATAAAGATTGTTTTATTTATTAGTAATTTATTTTAAATGTAATTAATTTAATTTTATATATTGATTAGGCTATGATTCGTGCATTAAATTATAAATAATTTCAAAAACGTCGTCAGAATTTGGTTTACTAAAGTAGTCTCCATCACTTCCATATGCAGGCCGGTGTTCTTTACTGGTAATAGTTATTGGTTTTGCATCTAAAAACATATATCCATTTTGTTCTTCGATTATTTTTTGAAGAATATAAGCACTAGCGCCACTTGGAACATCCTCGTCAAATATAACTATTCGATTTGTTTTTTCAAGTGATTTAACTATCATTTTTTTAATATCAAATGGTATTAATGTTTGTAAATCTATTAATTCGACCGAAATGTTTGCTTTTTCGAGCATTTTAATCGCTTCTAAAGCAATTTTTACACTACTGCCGTATGTTACCAAAGTAACATCTTTTCCTTCAATTAATATTTCAGGAAATCCTAATGCGACTTTGTATTCACCAAAATTTTCGGGTTGTTTTTCTTTTAATCGATAAGCATTTAATGGTTCAATAATTAATGCAGGTTCATCTGATTCTAATAAGGTGTTGTAAAATCCTGAAGCTACGGTCATGTTTCGAGGCACACAAATATTGATGCCTCTGCATGAATTTACAATCATTCCCATAGGAGAACCGCTATGCCAAACACCTTCTAAACGATGGCCACGGGTACGAATAATAACAGGAGCTTTTTGTTTTCCATTTGAACGCCAGTGTAAAGTTGCTAAATCATCGCTCATTAATTGAAGGGCATAAAGCAAATAATCTAAATATTGAATTTCGGCTATCGGTCTTAACCCTCTCATTGCTAAGCCAATTGCTTGTCCCATAATAGTTGCTTCGCGAATACCGGTATCAAATACTCTGTGTTCGCCATATTTTAATTGAAGCCCTTCTAATCCTTGATTAACACCACCTATTTTACCTGAATCTTCTCCAAAAATAATTACTTGGGGATATTTTTTTAAAATAGCATCAAAATTTTCTCTTAATATTTCTCTTCCATCTAATAATTTCTCTGAATTATAGATTACTTCTTTAGGTTCAATATTAGCTAGCTTTGAAGATGACTGTGAATATAAATTAGAACTATAGCGCTCATTATTTTCAATCTGAGCATTTTTTAACCAATCTAATAAGGATTTTCTAGCTTCTGAATTATCATGTTGAGTGATACGAAGCGCCTGTTTTACTGCACTATGAATGTCTCTTCTGTTAGGTTCTAAAATACCCAATAAATCATTTTTTAATACCAAAACATCTTTATCATTAATAGATTCAAATATTAATGTTACTTGTGATATTTCTTTTTTTATGGGTTCAAGATAGTTAGCCCAAGCTCTATTTTTAGCTGATTTTACAGTTTCTTTTGCTTCATTTTCAATAGCAATTAATTCTTCTTCACTTGCAATTGTGTTGACTAATATCCATTCACGCATTTTTTTTATGCAATCAAAATCTAATTCCCATTGCAAGCGTTCTTTACTTTTGTATCTTTCGTGAGATCCACTGGTGCTATGTCCTTGAGGCTGGGTAACATCTTCAACATGAACTAAAACGGGGACATGTTCTTCGCGACAAATTTTTATTGCTTTTTCGTAGGTTTCACATAAATCAGAATAATCCCAACCTTTTGATTTAAAAATTTCATAGCCTTTATTGTTATTATCGCGCTGAAACCCTTTTAATATTTCGCTAATACTTTCTTTAGTAGTTTGATATTTTTTATGAACTGAGATGCCGTGTTCATCATCCCAAACACTCACAAGCATTGGAACCTGAAGAACGCCAGCCGCATTGATTGTTTCCCAAAAAAGGCCTTCACTTGTTGATGCATCGCCAATTGTTCCAAATGCGACTTCATTACCTTTATTGCTAAAGTTTGTAAAAGCTTCGGTTTGTAATTCTTCGTTAATTCTGTAAAAATGAGACGCATAAGCAAGGCCTAATAATCGAGGCATTTGGCTTGCTGTGGGAGAAACATCGCTACTGGAATTTTTTTGTAGCATTAAATTTTTAAAACTACCATCTTGGTTTAAACTATGTGTAGCAAAATGTCCGCCCATTTGGCGACCACCGCTCATGGGTTCTAAATCAATATTTGTATTGCCATATAAGCCTGAAAACCATTGTTCTAAAGTAATAGCACCAATAGCTAACATAAATGTTTGATCGCGGTAATATCCACTTCTGAAATCACCATTTTTGAAAACTTTACTTAAGGCAATTTGAGCAATTTCTTTGCCATCGCCAAAAATTCCAAATTTTGCTTTTCCAGTTAAAACTTCTTTTCTACCCAGCAAACTGGCTTGACGGCTTTCGTTTGCAAGTTTAAAATCTTGCAAAATGATATTTTTAAATTTATCAAAACTAAAGCTATTAAGTTCAGTGGCGCTTTCTTGTTTTTTCATCTTAAATTCCTTGTTGCACAAATATACAAGATTGCTTACAATGATAAAATTTTTTCATTATTTAATTAATTTTTATTAGGTTTAAAATTTAGATTTATTTTATTTATGCGTTATTTATTTTTAGGTATTTCGTTGTTTTTAAGTTTTGATTATAACGCACAGGTTCATTTTTGTAATACAACTGAGAAACAAAATTCTTGGTTTGAAAAACACCCAGAATTAAAAGTTTATTTTGATCAGTTGCAAGAACAGGCTCGGTTTAACGATTCGGTTCAATCTCAATCAGGACATCTCGAAAGGTCTTCAGCAGTTGCTATTTATACAATTCCGATTGTATTTCATATTTTGCATCAAGGTGGCGCAGAAAATATATCAGATGCTCAAGTAATAAATGCTGTTGATATTTTAAACAGAGATTTTAATAAATTAAATGCTGACACATCGAATGTGGTATTGCCTTTTAAAACATTAATTGGAGACACAAAATTTGTATTTCAGTTGGCAACAAAAGATCCTAATGGAATTTGTACAAATTCAATAATTAGACATTATGATGTTAATACCAATTGGATAGGCGATGTTTCGGATTATCAATATACCTGGAACCCTACTCGTTATTTAAATTTTTATGTAGTAAAATCAATTTCTAGTGGTGCTGCAGGATATACTTATTTGCCTGGTTCGGGAATTCCATCAGCGCTTGATGCAATAGTTATTTTGAGTAGTTATGTTGGAAGTATTGGCTCTGGCAATGCTGGAAGTTCTCGAGCATTAACTCATGAGGTTGGACATTGGTTTAATTTACCTCATGTATGGGGATGGACTAATCAACCTGGAGTTGCTTGTGGAGATGACGGAGTTTCGGATACGCCTATTACAAAAGGATTTACTTCTTGTAGTTTAAATAATACTAAAATTTGTAATCCAGCAATTGATGAAAATATTCAAAACTATATGGATTATGCCTACTGTCAAGTTATGTTTACAAAAGGTCAGTCTTCTCGCATGCAAAATTCAATAAACAGTCCTATTAGTGGTAGAAATAATTTATCATCTTTAAATAATTTGTCAATCACAGGAATAACTAATCCTGGAATTAATTGTATTCCGAATTTAGAAATTGCTGTTTCGCCTTCTTATTCTGTTTGTCAAGGCCATTCTCTAGCTTTTAATTCGTATACTTTTAATTCTTCTCCTACAAGTTATTCTTGGACAGCAAACAATGCTGCAGTGGTTTCAAACTCCACGCTTTCGGCTACTCATATTTTATTTAATAATGCAGGAAGTACTACTGTTAGTTGTGTCGTTTCAAACATAAATGGCAACTCAATTAAGAGTATAGTTATTTATGTATTGAATGGAATTACTAATTATAATTCAACAAATTCTCAAAGTTTTGAGAGTCTTAGTTTACCTTCGTTTTGGTCAGTTATTAATCCAGCTACTCCAAATAATAAATGGGATATTTTTTCTGGTGCTGGTTCTCAAGGTTCAAAGTGTATGTATATTCAAGGCGAGCTTTTGGAAGCTAATTCAATTGAGATACTAGAAACTCCCTCCTACGATTTTAAAAATAATCAAGGGGCTATATTTACTTTTAAATATGCTTATGCAAGAAAAGATGCCAATAACAAAGATCTTTTTAAAGTTCAAGGGAGCAAAAATTGTGGAGGCTCTTGGGAAGATATTTGGTTGCCAAACAATGGGAATTTAGCCAATAGTTCTGGCGGAACAACGGCAGGCATATATGTCCCATTTTTTGATTGGGGCTTTTATAATTTAACCCTTCATCCAAATTTTCAAAGCTTTGTGAACGAAGATCATGTTAACTTTCGTTTTTATTTTCAAGAAGATGTTGGAGGAGTTGGAATGGGCAACCGTTTTTATTTAGATGAGGTAAATTTTACAACACCAGTTGGAATAAATGAGCTAACTAAATCTATTGGTTTTAATGTTTATCCTAATCCGACTTTGGATATTTTTAATTTGCAATTTACATTATCTAACTCTGCAAAAATTAAATATCAAATACAATCAATTACTGGTTCTACATTTATTGAAGAAGCAGAACAATTATATTTAGAAGGTGAGTATAAAATTATTCTAAATAAAAATAAGAGCTTAGCAAAAGGTATTTATTTTCTTCATTTAGAAATGAATGGCATTAAAATGAGTAGAAAATTAGTAGTGAATTAAAATATTTTTATTAATTCATTATTACATTTGAGCATCTAGTTTCGCGGCTAAAGCAGATTTTGGAACAACTCCCACTTGCTTGTCTACAACTTCACCATTTTTAAAATATAATAAGGTAGGAATGTTACGAATGCCATAGTTTGCACTTATTTGAGAGTTCAAATCAACATTTACTTTACCAATTACTGCTTTTCCTTCGTATTCTTTTGCTAATTCTTCTACAACCGGACCAACCATTCGGCATGGGCCACACCATTCTGCCCAAAAATCTACTAAAACAGGTTTAGTGCTTTTTAAAACTAATTCTTCGAAGTTTGCATCTGTAATCTCTAGTGCCATAATTATTTAATTTTTATATTGTTTATGAATAATATTTATTTATCAAAAATAAAATCTTTCTTCGAGTTTTTTAGCTTGTGTTTCTAACAAAATTATTAAATTAACTAACAATAACGTTATTCTTTTTATCTAAAAACAAGCCGGTGCCGATTGTAATAATTAATAATATTGAACCTATGGTGGCTATATTATTGCCATTAGTATAAGTTACAGGCTCAAATTTGAATTCAATTTTGTGTTTGCCGGCAGGTATTGCTAAGCCTCGCAATACATAATTTACAGAGGCATGTTCTTTTAATTGCCCATCAATATATGCGTTCCAACCTTTAGGGTAATATATTTCGGAAAAAACCGCAAATTCATCAGATGAAGTCTCGCTTTGATAAACTAAATTATTAGGTTGATAGGATATTAATTTGATATTTCCTTTAGCTGAGTAATTTAATTTTAATCCAAGACTTTTGATGAAATTTTCTTGAGATACTGCTTCTTTTTTAGTATCTATTTTACCAAGAGAAATAATTTCTTCATTTGCATTTTCGACCGAAACGATTTTTTCTACTAGCCAAGCATTCCCATTAACCATTGGATTTTTTAAAGGAATTTCGGCATTATTTTCGCCACCTGGTAAAATAAAATATTTTGCATTTAGCATATTTAGAATTTGCAAGTTTCCAAATAGTACTTTCATAGCGCTATCACTCGCAAAAGATTTATTAGCATCTTTATAAAATGATTTAATCTCATTGTCGATATGAAAATCTATTAGTTCGGCATATTTTTTAAGTTTTGCTCCATGATAACCGCCAATAGATTTGTGATAATAAGAAGTTGCGGCATCATTAAAGGTATTAACTGTTAGGTTTAAAACTCGATAATTAATATCCGAATCTTTCAAAATTTCATCATCTGCTGCAGTTTTTGAAGTGATGCTTTGCATATTTTGTTCTTTAGTAATAAATGATTTATCGTTTAAATATCTAGCATCAACAGTCCATAAATCTATTAAAATAAAAATACCCAAAGAGGTAATTAACATTTCCTTTTTAATTTTATTTTTATAAAACAGGTAAAGAGACCCAAAAGCCAACAGAATAAAAATTAGAGAGCGGAACGCATCGGATTTAAAAATTGCTTTACGTGCTATTTCTAATTGAGGCATTAATTCGGCAACATAAGGTTTAACTTGATTTTCTGGATTACCTGCACTAACGGCTTGTTCAATCAGTTGTTTATCTTCATTATCGGCTAAAAATGTATTTAAAATATCTGGGAACAAATAACTAATTAAACAAAAACCACCAACAATAATTAAGCAAGTAATTAATATTTTTTTAAGTGATAAATCAGCTTTTATTAAATTTAGTTTTATTTTATCATTCCAGTTTTTTATTTTAAAAAGTTCATTTATAGCTAACATGGCTAATAATGGTATGGTTAATTCAGCCACTATCAAAATCATGCTTACTGCTCTAAATTTGTTATATCCAGGTATGTTATGCATAAAAAAGTCTGTTAAACTCATAAAGTTTTTTCCCCAGGCAAGAGTAATTGTAAGAAGCGTTACAATTACAATAGGCCATTTAATTGGATTTTTAATTATAAACATTCCTATTAGCGCCAAAAAAACAATTATTGCTCCAATATAAACGGGGCCGCTGGTAAAAGGTTGGTTGCCAAAATAAGAGCTACTATTCGCAACCTGTTCTCTATATTCGGGATTTACTTTTTTTAGGGATGATGCATCTGCACTTTTAATAGAGTTGCTTGGCCCCCCTTTAAAATCAGGGATTAAAAAAGTAAACGTTTCTCCAATACCATAACTCCATTGGGTGGCATAATCTTCGTCTAAGCCCGAAGTTTTATTGTTATCGTTACTTTTTAGCTGGCTATTAATAGTTAATTCTGATTTTCCGCGAGTACTAAATTTGCCATATTCGTTAGTTGTAGAAATGTTGCCGAAATTAGGTAAAAGGCCTATGAAGGTTGAAGTAAGAAATAAACTGAATGCTTTTACAAACAGTCCAATTGTTCTAGTTTTTAACGCATTAATAAAATAACCAAAAATTATAAAGCCTATTAATATATACCCGTAGTATGATATTTGAACATGGTTGGCATTAAGTTCCATGGCTGTAAATAAAGAAGTTACAGATAAACCAAGCCAGTATCGGTTTTTAAATAACAATAAAATCCCACCTATTAATGCTGGTAGGTATCCCAGAGCATTTGCTTTTGAATTATGACCTGCTTCCAAAATAATAATAAAATACGAACTTAAACCATAGGCTAAACCTCCTACTAATGCTAGCCAAGGATTTATATTTACACAAAGTAGTAGTATAAAAAAACCTAAACAATATAAAAATAAATATCCTGCAGGTAATGGTATAAATAATTTAAACGCATTATCTAATTTAGCAATCCAATTTCCGGGATATAAGGTGGAAATTTGATAAGCCGGCATACCCCCAAACATCGAGTTGGTCCATAAAGGTTCGCTGTTATTTTTTGTTCGATAATCAACAATTTCTTTGCTCATGCCTTTGTGTCGAGCAATATCATCTTGTTTTAATTCTTTACCAGTAAAAAGAGGTTTAAAATAAATGATTGTAAGTATTGCAAAAGCCAATACAGCGATTGCATGAGGTAGATATTGTTTAAAATTATTTTTCATATTATTTTGTGAAGCACAAATATATTAAATTATTATTCTGTGAATTTATATCAATTCATTAGAATAAATTATATTTTTCTATAACGACCAATTTTAGTAATTTTACAAACCTAATAAATTATAATGAATTTAAAATATTATGCACATCCTACCTCAATTATTGATGAACATTGTGAAATAGGAGAGGGGACTAAAATTTGGCATTTTTCGCATATCATGTCAAATTGTAAGTTGGGCGAAAATTGTAATTTGGGACAAAATGTTGTGATCTCTCCAAATGTGATTTTAGGAAAAAACGTTAAGGTTCAAAATAATGTTTCAATCTATACTGGTGTAATTTGCGACGACGATGTTTTTTTAGGTCCTTCGATGGTTTTTACCAATGTTATTAATCCTCGGAGCGCTATTAACCGTAAATCGGAATACGCCAAAACTCATGTTGGCAAAGGAGCAAGCATTGGTGCAAATGCTACAATAGTTTGTGGTCACGATATTGGCAGATATGCATTTATTGGAGCCGGAACAGTAGTTACAAAACATGTTCCTGATTTTGCTTTAGTTGTTGGAAACCCTTCGCGTCAAATTGGATGGATGAGCGAATTTGGGCATAAATTAGAATTTGACAAAGACGGATTTGCTAAATGCAAAGAAAGTGAACAGAATTATAAATTGGAAAATAATAAAGTGATAAGGATCGATTAATTTAAAATGGAAAATAAAAAAACAAAATTTGCAATTATCGGTCAAGGGCATATTGGTAAACGTCACGCCGAAATGGTTCGTCGGAATAAAGATTGTGAACTAATTGCTGTGTGCGATATTCTTCCAAAAGAAAAATTAGGGATTGAAACGATTACAGAAGAATTTTATCATTCTGTTGATGAAATGCTAAATGCTCATCCCGAAATTCAGGTTATAAATGTTTGTACTCCAAATGGTTTGCACGCCAATCATGCGTTAAAAGCAATTGAACAAAACAAACATGTAGTAATAGAAAAGCCTATGGCTTTAACTAAAGCTGATTGTGAAAAGATTATTTTTTCTGCATTAAATCACGACAAAACAGTTTTTTGTGTGATGCAAAATAGATACTCGCCCCCAAGTGTTTGGTTAAAAGATATCGTTTCAAATAAAGTGTTAGGTGATATTTATATGGTACAATTAAATTGCTATTGGAATCGAGACGACCGTTATTATAAAATAGACAATTGGAAAGGGACTTCTGAATTAGATGGTGGCACATTATTTACTCAGTTTAGTCATTGGATAGATATTATGTATTGGATATTTGGTGATATCACTAATATTCAGGCAAAATTCGCCGATTTTAATCACCAAAACAACACGGATTTTGAAGATAGTGGTTTTGTAAGTTTTGATTTTTTAAATGGTGGTATGGGAAGTATTAATTATTCGACAGCCGTATGGGATAAGAATTTAGAATCTTCTTTAACTATTATTGGGAGTAAGGGAAGTGTGAAAGTTGGTGGTCAATACATGGACCAGATTGAAGTGTGTAATATTAGTGATTATGAATTGCCTGTATTAAAAGAAACTAATCCAGCAAATGATTACGGGTCTTATAAAGGCTCTGCTAACAATCATCACAATGTAATTGAAAATGTTGTAGAAACCATTAATGGAAAAAATAAGATTACAACAAATGCTTTAGAAGGATTAAAAGTAGTAGATATGATAGAACGCATATACGCTTTAAGGCCTTTAAACTTGATTAAATAAATTTAATTTAAATAAATGAGACATGAATATGTTTTCTAAAATAGTAAAAAAAGAATCAACTGTTTCCGTAATTGGTCTTGGATACGTAGGATTACCTATTGCTTTAGCTTTTGCAAAAAAAGTAAAAGTAATTGGTTTTGACATTAATGAAAAGCGTGTTGGATTAATGAAAAAAGGAATTGATCCAAGTTTTGAACTAAGCAAAGATGATTTTAAAAATTCAGATATTCGTTTTACGCATCAAATAGAAGATTTAAAAAAAGCAAATTTTTTTATAGTTGCAGTTCCAACTCCTATCGATGAGCATAATTTACCAGATTTAAGCCCATTAATAAATGCTTCAATAACTGTAGGTAAGGTTTTAAAAAAAGGAGATTACGTGGTTTATGAATCTACCGTTTATCCGGGTTGCACTGAGGAGGATTGTATTCCGGTTTTAGAAAAACATTCTGGTTTAAAATTCATTAAAGACTTTAAAGTTGGTTATTCACCCGAGAGAATAAATCCAGGTGATAAAGAACATACCATCACTAAAATATTAAAAATTGTTAGTGGCTGCGATAAAGAGAGTTTAGATAACATTGCAAAAATATATGAAATTATTGTAGAGCCTGGTACACATAAAGCGAGCAGCATTAAAGTAGCTGAGGCAGCTAAAATTATTGAAAATACTCAGCGAGACGTAAACATTGCCTTAATGAACGAATTGTCTATTATTTTTAATAAAATGAATATTAATACTTATGATGTACTTGCAGCTGCAGGAACTAAATGGAATTTTTTAAAATTTTTTCCAGGCCTAGTCGGTGGTCATTGCATTGGCGTTGATCCTTATTATTTAACACATAAAGCTGAATCGCTTGGCTATCATGCTCGCGTAATTAACAGTGGCAGATATGTTAATGATAGTATGGGATTTTATGTAGCAAAAACTACAGTAAAAAAAATTATTGCGGCCGGAAAAAATATTTCAAAATCAAAAGTATTAATTATGGGCGCAACCTTTAAAGAAGATGTTAGCGATATTCGTAATAGTAAAGTGTCTGATATTGTAAAAGAATTAAAATCATTTGGAGTAAAAGTCGAAATTGTAGACCCACATGCCAAAAATGAAGAACTTAAACATGAATATGGCTTTGGTTTAAGCAAATTAGGAAAGGGCTATGACGGTGTTATTGTAGCTGTAAATCATCAAGAATATAAAAAACTAGATGAAAAATATTTTAAATCTATACTTTCTAATAAAGGAGTATTAGTTGATGTAAAAGGTATTTATAGGCATCATATAAAAGGGATCACATACTGGAGTTTATAATTTATTTCAATAACCGTATTTTTCTTTCCATAGTTTTTTTAAATATTTTCTTTGTTCAGTTTCACGATCATTATTTCCTGGCTCATAAATTTTTGTACCTTTTATATCATCTGGTAAAAATTCTTGTTCTGTAAAATTGTTTTCGTAATCATGAGCATATTTATAATCTGTTCCATAATCTAATTGTTTCATTAGCTTTGTAGGCGAATTTCGAAGTTGAAGCGGGACAGCTAAATCACCAGTTTTATCTACCAGGTTAAAAGCATCGTTAATAGCTAAATAAGAAGCATTACTTTTATTACAACAAGCTAAATAAGTAACGCATTGACTTAAAATAATTCTTGCCTCTGGCATCCCAATCACATTTACTGCGGTAAAACAATTATTAGCTAATAATAAAGCGTTTGGATTTGCGTTTCCAATGTCTTCGCTTGCTAAAATCAATAATCGTCTGGCAATAAACAATGGATCTTCACCACCTTTTAGCATTCGAGCTAAATAATATACAGCTGCGTTAGGGTCACTTCCACGAATTGATTTAATAAATGCCGAAATAATATCATAATGCTGCTCGCCATTTTTATCGTATAAGGCTAAATTTTGTTGAACTATTTTTAAAACTAACTCATTCGTAATAACTATTTTTTTTTCTTGAGTACTATTTACAGTAATTTCTAATGCATTTAATAATTTACGAGCATCGCCTCCACTTAATCGAATTAAAGCTTCATGTTCTTTTAATTCAATCTGTTTTTGAGAAAGCACCAAATCATCTTTAATAGCATGTTGAATTAAACTTACCAAATCTTTTTCTTCTAATGATTTTAAAACGTAGACTTGGCAGCGTGAAAGTAATGCTGGTATTACTTCAAAAGAAGGGTTTTCGGTAGTTGCACCAATCAAGGTTATCGTGCCTTTTTCTACAGCACTCAAAAGAGAATCTTGTTGAGATTTATTAAAACGATGAATTTCATCGATAAACAAAACAGGTTTATCTTGATTAAATATGTTTGTATCGCTAGCTTTTTCAATAACTTCTCTAATATCTTTTACTCCACTATTTATTGCACTAATCATATAAAAAGGCCTTTTTAGCTCAGTAGCAATAATAAAAGCTAAAGATGTTTTGCCAACACCAGGAGGCCCCCATAAAATTAAAGAAGGGAGTAAGTTTTGTTTAATAGCATTTAGTAAAGCTGAATCTTTGCCTATAATGTGTTTTTGACCAATATATTCATTTAAATTTTTTGGACGTATTCGATCTGCGAGTGGCTGCATCCTATTATTTTATTTAACAGAGATTGTTAAAATATTATTTATATTTTTGTAAAATCAATTTATTAAAAATCCAATTTATTTTTAACCTATATGCAATTTAATAAAAAATTTTATCTAAAAAAGATTATTTTATTATTGATTATTTTGACTTGTTTATCTTTTAAGGATGAAAAAGATTTTTTACATAAACGTAAATTTAATATTCAACTTACTGAGGTAAAGGACAATGTTCCTGCAAAAAAATCCATTATGGATCATATTAAGTTTAAGAACGGAAAGTTATATAGTTCTTATTTGAAAAAAAAATTTCGGTATAAGTGGATTAGTTATCGAATCAATAAAGATTCTGTATATGTTGATTCTACTGATACAGAGGTTCGATTATTAGTTGTGGAAAGTACATTTACTGACAAATTAAATCAAACCTTAATGATGAATTTTAATATTTTAGAATGGGATATCGACGGAAGTATGAAAATAGTTGGAAATAATGATAAAATAAAAAAATATTTTGATTTAACAGGAAGAGAAAAAGGCGGTAAACCTAAAAAACAAAAAAAACAAAAGAAAGCTAAAATAATAATAAACAAAGAAGACGCTGTTAAATAAATTTATAAATGTTAGCAAATTTTATTAATACTTTTTTTTTAATTTTTATTACTCAATTTTTATTTTGCAACTGCACTGAAAGTAACAACAATACTAATTTTTATCAATCGTCTATGGATTCTCAAAAAAATCAAACACCGCTAGAAAGTTTATCAAAAATAAAATCAACAACAGATACCGCTACATTTGGGGCTGGTTGTTTTTGGTGTGTTGAAGCTATTTTTCAAAACTTAAATGGTGTTCAAAGTGTTCAAAGTGGGTATGCTGGTGGAAATATTAAAAACCCTTCTTACAAAGAAGTTTGTAATGGAAATACTGGCCACGCCGAAGTATGTCAAATTATTTTTGATCCTTCTAAAATAACATTTTCTGAGTTACTCGAAGTTTTTTGGAAAACTCATGATCCAACTACACTAAACCGTCAAGGAAATGATATGGGGACTCAGTATCGTTCGGTTATTTTTTATCACACAACTGAACAGAAATTACTTGCTGAGCAGTATAAAAAACAAATTAATGATGAAAAAGCATTTCAAAATCCTGTAATTACCGAAATTGTTCCATTCACTAATTACTATGCTGCTGAGGAGTATCATCAAAATTATTATAATTTAAATTCAGAAGAAGGATATTGCAAATTTTTAATTCAACCAAAATTAGAGAAGTTTGAAAAAATATTTAAAAATAAAATCAAACATTAATCAATTTGATTCACAATTTTAATTTTGAACTTTCTTTCAAAGCTCCATTAATACCTAAGCCAAATAAAGCAAAATCATATTTGATAGGATCCTTTGCATCAAATGATTTTAAAATACTAGTAATTTCTTCAACAGCCTGCCAATCGTTTTGTTTTCTTTTGAGTAAACCTAATATTCTGCTCACATTACCTGTATGAACATCTAAAGGCAGGCATAAATCTTGACTAGAAATACTTTTCCATATTCCGAAATCAACACCTTTTTTATCTTGTCTTACCATCCATCTTAAATACATGCATAATCTTTTTGCACTTGATTTTTGGATAGGATTTGAAATGTGTTTTTCTGATCTAGCTAAATGTTGAGTCTCTAAAAATAATGTTCTAAAGTGTATTAATCTATTTTTTAAACAACCATTAAACTTTTTCTCTACTCCGCCGAATGAATTTTCTAAACCACCATAATTTTTATAAATATTTTGGAGAGATTTAATGAAAAACAAACAGTCTTTACCATTAAATGTTCTATGGACAAATTTTTCAAAGGATTTTAATTCATTTTTATTATGGTTTATAATAAAATCATGTGGAGCATTATCCATTAATTTCATTAGTTTTTCTCCATTAGAAATAATAGATTTTCTATTTCCCCAAGCAATAGTTGCCGATAAAAAGCCTGCTATCTCGATATCTTCTTTTTTTAAAAATTTTCTAGGAGTACTAATGGGATCTGATTCAATAAATAAATTAGTATTATATTTTAAATAACTTTCGTCTAAAAAATCTTTAATGGCTAAAAGTTCTTTTTTCATTAATTGAGTGCTTGAATATCTAGTTTTTTTAATTTTGGATTTATTTTATCAATTCCTAAAACAACTAAAATTGTCATTGTTCCTCCGAAAATAATCGACGGAACCAAGCCTATTAATTTTGCACTAAGTCCACTTTCAAATGCTCCAATTTCGTTGCTGCTGCCAATAAATATTCCGTTTATTGCACTTACTCTGCCCCGCATATTATCTGGCGTCATTAATTGCAAAATGCTGTGTCTAATTACAACACTTACATTATCAAAGGCACCAGTGCAAAATAACATTAAAAAAGCTAACCAATAATTTTTACATAAAGCAAATAAAATGGTGAAAAGACCAAAGGCAATAACAGACCAAATTAAAGCTAAGCCTGCTTTTTTTGAAGGAGGATAAATTACCATAATAAATGCCATTAAAACAGCTCCAATAGCAGGTGCAGTTCTTAAGAAACCATAAGCTTCTGGTCCTAGATGTAAAACTTTATCTGTAAACGCTGGAATCAAAGCAACTGCGCCTCCAAATAATACTGCAAATAAATCAAGTGATATAGCACTTAAAACCATTTTGTTTTTATAAACAAAATTTAGTCCTAATTTTATACTATCAAAAATTGTTTCTTTTTTCTCGTGTATTTGAGCTAAGCCTTTATTTTTAATTTGTAACAAAAAAATTAAGGAAATTAAAAATAGAAACACTTCTGTAAAATGGCAATACGAAGCATTGAATTTATTATTATACCCATAAATAATTCCTGCTAAAACGGGCCCTAATATAGCGCCAGTATGCCATGCCGTGCTATTCCATGTTGCAGAATTTGTAAACTGATGTCGAGGAACTAAATGACTTAAAAATGGATTTGTTGTTGCGGCTAAAAATGAGCGAATAATTCCGAATAAAAATACAATGCTGAATAAAGCAGTTAAGCCTAAATCTTTAAATAATAATAGTTTCTGCGTTGAATTAAAAAATAAAAATATAGCTCCAAAAAGGAGTAACAAAATACCAATACTTAAAATTTGTTTTTTGTGAACTTTATCGGCGATATGACCACTAAAAAAGGATGTAATAATAAATGGAATAGCCTCTGTAAGCCCAATTAATCCTAAGTACAACTCCTCTTTAGAATATTCGTAATAGACCTGAAGGTAAATGGTACTAAATTGCATTTGAATAGCTAAGGTTAAAAAAAAACGAACTAGAATAAATAATCTAAATTCTTTAATTTTAAAAATTTGAAGAGATTCTGCTTTAAAAATGGACATAAATTCGATATAAAATTACATAAACTATATGGTTTTGAAAATCAATTTTGTAATTTAGCTATAGATGAAAGAAACCCAAACCCATTTAAATTTAAAATCTTTGGCACAGGATGATCGCCCTCGCGAGAAATTGGTTGCGCTTGGTCGACAATCTTTAAGTGACGCTGAGTTATTAGCTATAATTATAGGCTCGGGTAACAAAACTGAAACAGCTGTTCAATTAGCACAGAGAATGTTACATCAAAATAAAAATAATATTAATGAAGTAGCTAAATTAAGTTTAAACGATTTAAAAAAATTTAAAGGAATTGGTATTGTAAAAGCTATAAATATTGCAGCTAGTTTTGAATTAGGTAGAAGAAAATCAGATTTAGATTCTTTAGAACGTATTAAAATTACTTCCAGCAAAACAGCCTATCAATTGTTTCAAAAACGTTTAAGTGATTTGCCTCATGAAGAATTTTGGCTTTTAATTTTAAACCGTGCTAATCAAGTTATAAAAGAAGAATTTATTAGTAAAGGTGGCATTACTGGAACCATAGTTGATGTTAGATTAATTTGCAAATCAGCAATTGAAAATAATGCCAGTGGAATAATTATAGCTCACAATCATCCAAGTGGTCAAATTATACCCAGTAAACAAGATAAAGAGATAACAATTAAGCTAAAATCTGCTTTAATTTTATTTGATATTTCTTTACTCGATCATTTGATCATAGGTGATTTAAATTACTTTAGTTTTGCAGATGAAAATTTATTGTAGTTCTAAAATATTTTAGTTTTTACTTATAAATTGTTTAATAAAAAAGTTCATTTTTTTTCTATAAATTTGCTTTATAATTTATGATAAAAATTGTTACCATTATAGGCGCTCGACCTCAAATTATAAAGGCCGCTGCATTAAGTAGGGCCATTAAAAATAATTTTTCAAGTCAAATAACTGAAATTATTGTTCATACTGGCCAACATTATGATGATAATATGAGTCAAGTTTTTTTTGATGAATTAGAAATTCCTCTCCCTAATTATAATTTAAATGTTGGCAGTGGAAATCACGGTAAGCAAACTGCCACAATGATTTCGGCAATTGAAGATGTTTTGTTAATTGAAAAACCAAATGCCATTGTATTATATGGTGATACTAATTCAACGCTCGCAGGAGCAATGGCTGCAAGTAAAATTCACATACCCGTTATTCATATAGAAGCTGGCCTAAGATCTTTTAATAAATCTATGCCTGAAGAGATTAATCGTATTATGTGCGATCACGTGAGTACACTTTTATTTTCGCCAACTAAAACAGGATTTGATAATTTAATTCAAGAAGGTTTTTTGTCTCAAACCAAGGCCCCATATTCAATAGATAATCCTAAAATTTATCATTGCGGCGACGTGATGTATGATAATAGTTTGTTTTTTTCGAAGATTTCTGATGTAAAAACATCTATTATTAATGATTTAAAATTAAAAAATAATGGGTTTATTCTTGCCACTATACATCGTAATAATAATACTGATGAGCCAATTCGTTTGAATGCTTTATTCAAATCATTAAATGATATATCAATTAATCATCAATTACAAATAGTTTTACCTTTGCATCCTCGAACCTCAAATTTATTAGATCGTAATTTATCGAAAGATTTAGTTGAAGCCATTCGATTAAATTCTAATTTTAAAATAATTTCACCAGTTTCCTTTTTAGAAATGCTCGCCTTAGAGAAGAATTGTTGTCTGGTGATGACAGATAGTGGAGGTGTTCAAAAAGAAGCTTTTTATTTTGAAAAACCTTGTGTTATTCTCAGGCCAGAAACAGAATGGATTGAATTATTAGAGAACGGTTCCGCCTTAATTGCAGATGCAGATGAAAATAAAATTAAATTTAGTTTTGAGCAATTAATTGCAAAAAAAGATCTTTCTTTTCCAAAACTTTATGGAGATGGAAAAGCAGCTGAATTTATATGCTCAGAAATAATAAATCAAATCACTACCAAATAAATTTTTTAAAATATAGTTTCAATCTGATGTTTTTCATTTTTAAAAAAGACATGATCTCCAACAGTTTTAGATTTTAATTGCTCATATAATGGCGATTTATATGAAATAACAAGAACAGAGATGTTGTTTACTAAAATTGTGCCTAACCCAATAGCAACAAAAATTAGTTGAGAATTTATTTCAAATACCGATCCTGGTTTTATAACTTGATTTATTTTATCAATTTCTAGATTCGTTATTATATTCATGTCTTTCTCAGCTTCTAATAATTGATAAGCATACATATCCCTATCTATTTGACCCATTGCTCTTGATGTCTCATATTTATCTCCCGCCGAGCTTTTTTCTTGATTATTTGCTGATTCTTGAGAATCTTGCATTGCAGAATTTGAATTAACGCTTCGTTTTTTTAATACAAAGCCGCATTCTTTTTTTAATAGTTCTTTAAATTTTATTTTTTCAGAATTAGTCATGTTATGAGATAACAAGATTTAATTTAGGCAATTTAATGCTGTTGTAAATAAAAAAACAAGTATTATAAGCCGGGTTCTGTTTCATTATTCGTTAAGAATAATATATCTATCATTTATCTTTGCGACCTACCCATTGTGGCCTTCATTTCTGAAATAAGACGAGCAGCCTTATATCCACAACCTATTTGGCCTTTCAACATTCGAGGTTTACCCAACACAATTATTGCTAACTATGCTTGTGAGCTCTTACCTCACATTTTCACTATCACCCTCAGTATACACCTTAGGCTACTTGGTTTTCTGTGGCACTCTCTGTTACAAAACATTTCTGCTTTTGTACCCATCCTTTCAAATGGCGAATTGCTCTTTGTTGCCCGGACTTTCCTCCATTAATTTAATAATGGCGATAGAAATACTTGCGTTCAAAGATAAGAATAATAATACAATAGAGTTTAATTTTTTGATTATTTAGAGATCTTCTTTATTCTATTTTGCACTTATTTGAAGCGCTTCATTGATAACATCCCTTATGGTATAATAAGTATGTTTAATAATAATTGTTTCTATTTCATGTTTAGAAAACCATTTTACTTCATCAATATCCTCTTCAAGTTGAGGAGTTAATTTTTTTGAATAGTCGCTTTTCATATAAAACCAATAACTTTGTTTTAAGGCAAAGCCTTTTTTGTATTTGTATAAGTGGAAGCTAGATGAAAGTTGTTTAGTTATAGTTAATTGTTTGATACCACACTCTTCTTCACACTCTCGAATAGCAGCGTTTTTTATCGTTTCTCCTTTTTCGAGTTTTCCTTTAGGCAAATCCCATATTCCTTGACGGTGAATAAATAAAAACTCATTATCTTTTTCAATAAAACCTCCTGCAGCTTCTATGTAGTAAAATTTAGATTTAAAGAGCTCCAATAATGTATTTAAATCAGAAGAAACTAATTTTATGCTATCATTTGATGGATCAAATAAAAATTCATCTATAATTTTATTAAAGTTTAACTTATTGTCGTTTAAAAGGTAGCTTTTTTTAATTGCTTGATTTTGTGAATTTTGAATATCATTAGAAGATAATTCTACAAACTTATTATTAAAATATATTTGTATGTTCATAAAAAATTAATTATTGTAATGAAACAAAATTTAAATTTGGGTTATGACCTCTTTTGATGATACCGCGTATAAAGTTGCTGAATTTTTATTACAAATAAAAGCCATAAAATTACAACCCGAAAATCCATTTACATGGGCTAGTGGAATAAAATCTCCAATTTATTGCGATAATCGAAAAACACTTTCTTACCCCAAAATTAGGAACTATATTCGGCAGCATTTTGTTCAAACAATTAATAATCATTTTCCAATGCCCGATTTAATTGCTGGTGTTGCAACTGGGGGCATTGCTATTGGAGTTTTAGTAGCTCAAGAAATGGGATTGCCATTTGTTTATGTTAGAAGCGAAGAAAAAAAACATGGTTTAACAAATATGATTGAGGGTCACTTTGAAAGTGGCCAAAATGTTGTAGTAATAGAAGATTTAATTAGTACCGGAGGGAGTAGTTTAAAGGCTGTTGATGCTCTTAGAGAAAAAGGTTGTGTAGTTAAGGGAATGGCAGCTATTTTTACTTATGGTTTTGAAGAATCTGTTCAAAATTTTAAAAAAGCCAAATGTCGCTTAGAAACACTCACCAATTATGATACGCTTATTGAAACTGCTGTTAAAAAAGAATATATAAACGAAAAAGATTTAGATAGTTTAAAAAAATGGCGTCAAAAACCAAAAACTTGGGCTTGATATTTTTTAATTTTATTTTTAATATTTCAAAATCATAATGAAACTAATCCATGTCTGCATTTTCAATCCATAGTGAGATTAATTCTACTCAGTCAAAGCTCATAAGTTTATTTTTATTTATTAGTGATTTTAAAAATTTTAATTCGATTTTGCCTGAAGATAGGATTGAAGATTTTAAATATTCGGAATTTGAGTGTTCTTTTAATATCAAAGGAATTACGTCAATGAAAATTAAAATTATTGAAAAACATGCTCACGATTATATTTTGTTTGCTAGCGAGGGTTTAGCAAATTTTAAGTTTAATTTAAAGGTTTTTTTTATAGGTGAGGCTAATCAAAATGGAGAATGTAAAATTGAGCTGTACGGAGATTTAAATCCTTTTATAAAATCTATGGCCGAAAAATCTTTAATTCAGTTAGTAAATACAATGTCTTTAAAACTTTCTCAATTGAAATTAGAATCTATTTAAAAAGAAACAAATAAGTAAGTAAGTTAGCGCTCATTGTTGCAGAAACGTAACCAAATGAAATTGACTTTATGAAAACAACAAAGACAAATATCATTCTGACTACTCTGCTGACATTGACTTTATTAACTTTTACACATTGTAAAAAAAGTGACTGTATCGAATATTCTAAACCAAAGTATGGTTATACAGAGCAATATGAAACAGTTTTTTGTTGCAATGGTAAGGCTTATGGAAATCCTTGTATTGCGGAATCAATGGGAATTAATAACTATACAAATGGAGCTTGTAAATGAAAACGAACATTTTTACTCTGTTGACAATTTACGTTACCAATTAAACTCATTTTATCTTTTAGCGTAAATTGGGTTTCAATTCACAAAGAATAAATGCTTCACATTAAATTCATATCATATGCAATAGCAATGCTTTCCTTCGTAAAAGGATATTCCCAAATTATTACAAACCCCTTTGAAACTTTAAAGGAAAAGAAAGAAATTGTATACGGGCTTGACAACAGGCGAACGCATATTCATCAACAACAAACTGTCATTTTCGGGCTATATTCGGGAATAAGCTTCGGTAAAAAACTTAGATTAAAAATTGGAATAAATGGAATTCCTTTTGAGGTTGGTAAATTTGTTGATGATAATGGAATATTAAAAAGAAATCGGTTACTTTTTGTGAGTATTGGTGAAGAATACGACTTCTTCCAACTTAATAAATTTGGCATAACAACTTACCTACAAGCAGGAATTGGAAACAACTTTTATAGACAATTAAATACAAGTGGTACAGAAGTTAACAAAGGCAGAGAACTCATAATACCGATTGAAACAGGTTTGCATTTCAGTTATGATCTTAAGTCTTATCTCAAACTAAAAACTGGATTTGGTTGGCGTTTTGTTGCCCAAAAAAAATCAAGAGAATTAAGTGGCTATTATGTAAAATTAGGACTAATCTTTAACCTCAAAAAATTTAATGAATCAAGAGCAGAAAACAAAATAACGAACCGCTAACAGCTGTTTTGCTGAAGGGATTAAGTCCTACAAGCTATTGTTTGCTTTTTTATCGGTTGCCATCTGCGTTTAGTTGAAAACAACAATTAAAATTTGTACATTTAATTAATGTTTGTGGCGGGAGAAAAGTGAGTGGTTTCTGAACCCCACAACGCAAATCCGCAAATCGTTTTATTTAATTTTTGAAATAGCTAAAAATTATAATAAATTTCAGTACGTTTTACACTAAATTTTAATGAAAGCCCCGTTCGAGCATCCAATCATCGTTGAACATTTTCCCCATGTAACGGGTGCCATGATCATGAAAGATAACTACAACAACATCCCCTTTTTTAAATTTATCTTTCATTTGTAATAATCCAGCCATAGCTGATCCAGCACTATTTCCAGAAAAAACACCTTCTTCTCTTGGAATACGACGAGTCATTATCGCAGCATCTTTATCACTAACTTTTTCAAAATGATCAATAATACTAAAATCTACATTTGCTGGTAAAAAATCTTCGCCAATACCTTCCGTGACATAGGGATAAATTTCATTTTTATCAAAGATGCCGGTTTCCTTATATTTTTTAAATACTGATCCATAGGTATCAATGCCCAAAATTTTAATTTTCGGATTTTTTTCTTTTAAATATTTACCTGTACCGCAAATAGTACCCCCAGTTCCAACTCCAACGACTAGGTGCGTAATTTTCCCATCAGTCTGATTCCATATTTCGGGACCAGTTTGCTCATAGTGAGCTGCCGAATTGCTTAAGTTATCGTATTGATTGGGTTTCCATGAATTAGGAGTTTCTTTAACTAATCGCGATGAAACAGAGTAATAAGAGCGAGGGTCTTCTGGCTCAACATTTGTGGGGCAAACAATTACTTCGGCTCCAAATGCTCTTAATGCGTCAACTTTTTCTTTACTTTGTTTGTCGGTGGTAGTAAATATGCATTTGTACCCTTTTATAACTGCACCAATAGCTAATCCCATTCCTGTATTTCCACTGGTTCCTTCTATAATTGTTCCTCCAGGTTTTAAGCTACCATCTTTTTCAGCATCTTCTATCATTTTAATAGCCATTCTATCTTTAGTAGAATTGCCTGGATTAAATGTTTCGATTTTTGCATATACATCGCAAGGTAAATCTTTTGTGATTTTATTTATTTTAACCATTGGCGTATTTCCAATGGTTTCGAGAATGTTTTTACATATTTTCATATTAATCTATACAGTTAATTCGCCTCTCAAATTACTCAAAAGTGATTTTTTTATATTATTTATATTGTTTTCTTGTCCTAATAAAAACATTAGTTTTGTTATTGCACTTTCAAAGGTTAAATCAGCCCCACTAATTACGCCTATTTTTTTTAATTGTGAACTTGTTTCGTATTTTCCTTGAATTACTTTTCCTTCAGAGCATTGAGTAATATTTAAAATAATAACTCCTTTGTTAATTGCTCGTTTTAATTCGTTAATAAACCAAGTTTCTGTGCTTGCATTACCAGCACCAAAGCTTTCTAAAACAATTGCTTTTATTTCTTTGGAGTTAAGAATCGAAGATGTTATTTTTTTATTAATACCTGGAAATAATTTTAATACGGCAATATTATTTTCTATTTTAGTGTGAACTATTAATTTTTTTTTGTTTTTTTTAATTAGAGCATTTTTATTGTATTTAATTTCAACGCCGGCTTCAGCAAGAGTAGGATAGTTGGGAGATTTAAAAGCATCGAAATGATCGCTATTGTATTTATAAGTTCGATTGCCACGATATAATTTGTATTCAAAGTAAATACAAACTTCGCTGATTAAAGTTTTACCTTTTTCTTTTGCACCTGCGATTTCTATGGCAGTAATTAAATTCTCTTTTCCATCGGTTCGAATAATACCTATTGGTAATTGTGAACCCGTTAAAATCACCGGCTTATTTAAGTTTTCTAACATAAAACTTAATGCACTGGCAGTATAACTCATGGTATCGCTACCATGTAAAATTACAAATCCATCGTATTTTTTATAATTACTTTTAATTATAACTGCTAAATCAATCCATATCGAAGGGTTCATATTAGATGAATCGATTGGTTTTTGAAAAGCAATTGAGGAGAGCTCTATGTCTAATTTATTTAATTCTGGAATTTGTTTTGTTAGTGATTTGAAATCGAATGGCCTTAATTCTCCACTCAGATTATCTTGAATCATACCAATTGTTCCACCAGTATATATCAATAGAACAGTAGAGTTTTTTTTTGTCATAATTGGTTTAACGCATAATTTTTTAGCGTTTGAATTAGTTCAAAATAAATAAACGAAATAGAAGATCTTAACATCTATTTCGTTTTAGATTTAGTTAAAACTAAAAAGGTAAATCGTCGTTATCACCAACATTACTAGAAAAAACAGGTGTTGATGATGAATTATCAATGCTAGTATTATTAGTTGATGCAGAATTTTGATTTGAAGTAGATGCTGAGTTGCTACCCTGAACTTTTTCAATTCGCCAAGCCTCGAGCGTATTAAAATATTTTATGCCTTGTGGTCCATTCCACTCACGCCCTCTTAAATTAAATTGAACTCTTAACTCTTCGCCATCTCCAAATGAATCTAACAGAGGACATTTGTCTTGGTTTAATTGAAAACTGATGTGTTGAGGATATGGAGTACTTCCTTCTGTGGTTAATACAAATTCTCTTTTTTGAAAACGTTCGCTTACTTTTACCGTTTCAGATTTTGTTTTTAGTGTTCCTGTTACTTCCATGATATATTGATTTTATTGATTACTTATTTATATTTTTTATTTCACTAATTTAGAAAATAATATTTAGTATTAAAAGTATGGATATCAATTTAAAGTAACACCATCCATGCTTCTTTAACTTTATTAATTTCTAGTAGACTTTTAGCATATAAATGCTGCTCTTTAAAATTGTTAAATTGTGGCAATGTTTTTTTAAATTCTGATATTTCTTCTTGAATAGGAATGGATACTATACTTCCTAGTAAGCCTAAATTATTTCCATTTAAAATCTCACTGTGTTTTATTATATCTGGTATTGCATCATAACCAATTCCGATTGTTGAGATTGGCTTTTTAACTTCAAATAAGGCTTCGCCATTTGCTCTGCAATACCAATCGTCTCCCATCCGAGAAACTAAATCCATTTTTTGAACGTCTATTTGATTATCTGCTGTTAAAACTTTACTATCTATATGAATTTTTATAATCTCACAAATTACTAGATTTCCAGCACCTCCTTGTTTACCTAATTCTTTCACCTCAATTACTTTACATTCCATTTGAACCGGACTTTCTTTTACCCTGAAAGGTTTTACAAATTCAGAATCAATAGGAGTAAAACCAGATTTAATAAATTCGTTAACCCCTTTATCAAATGGACTGCTTGCCAAATTCATTTGATGTACCATATCGTAATTAACCATATTAATAACGCACTCTGGCACTTCTATTACATTGGTAAGCGTGTCTTTTGCAGCGCCAGTTCGCCCACTATATGCAGGAGAAAACACGGCTATTGGAGGGTTTGATGAAAATACATTAAAAAAACTAAATGGTGCTAAATTAGGTTCTCCGTTTTTAGAAATAGTACTTGCAAAGCAAATAGGACGAGGTACTACCGCATTTTGAATATACTTTTGCAAAGTCGAAACACTGACTTCTTTTGGGTTAACACTAAACATTAGTGATAAAATTACATAAATTGATATAAAATTCCCTTAATTGTTGATAATTGGATAAATTGTGAAAAAGCTCTGAAATCAAAATCTGACTTGTAATTTAATATTTATTTGTCTATTTGTTAAATAATTTGGTATAGCGTATCGATTGCCTGTTACATCGGTTACCCATGTATAAGAGATTGTATTTTGAATTTGCAATAAGTTAAAGACTTCAACATTTACCCACATTTCTTGTAAATTATTAAATGTATTTTTTGATTTTTTTATGCGATTTTCTTTTAATATGTTGTATGCAAAACCTGCGTCTACTCTTCGATATGAAGGCATGCGTAATAATTGTTGCCATCGAAGGTGAGTAGGAGGCCCAAAAGGTAATCCGCTTCCAAATTGCAAATTTAAATTAAATTTAAATGCTGGATATTTTGGTAAATAATCTTGAAAAAATAAGCCAAAAGTAACGAGTTGATCTGTTGGGCGCGGAATGTATCCAGGATCAATTTTCACACTATCTGTTTTTACTTGATCGAAGGTATAACCTCTAATAATTTCTTCTTTATCTTTATTGTAATATAAAAAATGAATGTTGTCGGTTGAATATTCGTAAGTTCTCAAGAATCCAATATTTGCCCAACTTTCAACACCTTTTACAAATTCTCCATTAATTCTAAGGTCTGTTCCAACTATGTATCCTTTGCAATTATTATTTGCAAAATATCTAATTCGAACATTATCGATTTCGTAAGGAATTATATCGATTAATTCTTTGTAATAGGACGAAATAATAAATTTAAACGGCCTATTCCACATTTTAAAAATATAATCGCTGCTTAAAATAAAATGTGTCGATTTTTGTGCCTTGATGTTTTTATTGAGCGTTCCATCAATGTTTCTTAGTTCACGATAAAAAGTAGGTTGATAGTATATACCCGAACTAAATTTAAAAAGCCAATCTTTTTTCCAATTGGGTTTAAATGCAATTGAAAATCTTGGAGAGAGAAGAACTTGTTGATTAACTGTCCAGTAATTGGCTCTAAATCCAGTCGTCACTTTTAAACTCGAAGTATCCTTAAGTTGTTTTGAAAAATTATGCTGAACATAAGCTTGAGAACGGATACTTTGCAATTCAACATTTGCTTTATAAACGTCTATTAAATCAATTTTATTTGCGTTATAAGGCACAATAAATCCAGCAGAGTCAATTGTTTTCCATTCTCCTAATTGATCTTCAATTTTTTCAAATTGTTCTCGAGCACCCCATAAAATTTCGTTATTTGAATTAATAATTCGACTACCTTTATGTTCCAAATTAAAAACATTGGCCGATAAATAGTTTCGGCCATTATTTATAAAAGTACCTACACCTCGGTTAAAAGCAACTTGTCCAAAATTTGGTTTCCCTAAATCAGCTTCTAATTGATCTATGTAGTACTGACCCTGAACTGTATAAATTTCTTGCTCATTAGCTCGGTAAACAGAACTTATTAATTTAAGTTTTGTTTTACTATTAGGTCTAAAATTAAATGATAAGCCAGCCATCATAGTTGTGTATTGCATTAACTCTTGACCATCGAAATAAACCGTAAATCTAAGGGCGTTATTTACCGTTCCAAATGTAGTTTGTCGGTTAGTTGGTATAACTAAGTATTTGTTATTTGCGATATTGCCCAAAAATTCTATTTTAAATTTTGGATTAATTTCAAAAGTTAGAAAGCTTTGAATGTCCATTGCACTTGGTTTATATTCGCCTTGTGTATCCAGAGATTTTAATAAGTAAATATTAGAACGATATCTGGCACCAATGTTCCATGCTAGTAATCTGTTTTTGCTAATTCCTTCTAATTGAATGTTTCCTCCTAAAAAACTAGCAGAGGCAGAACCGGCATATTTTAATGGTTTTCGATAGGTAATATCTAGTACACTACTCATTTTATCGCCATATTTAGCATCAAAACCACCGGCAGAAAAATTAATATTTTGAACCATATTTGGATTGGCAAAACTAAAACCCTCTTGCTGGCCACTTCTGACTAAAAATGGTCGGTAAACTTCAATATCATTCACATAAACTAGGTTTTCGTCAAAATTACCACCTCTAACGCTATAGCCGCTGCTAAGTTCATTATTACTACTAACTCCAATTTGTGTTTTTACTAAATCTTCGATATTGCCTGTAGGAGATGGCAATTTTGAAATTAATTTTGCATCAATTCGTATAAATTCTTCGCTTCGTTGTTTAAAGTCTGTTACTAATACTTCATCTAGATTGGAGCCATCTTTAAATTTT
>Ga0208975_1000170_pt1 | contig 34854 bp, 47 predicted proteins | sample GreLakmeER78MSRF_FD_187700 | JGI IMG/M metagenome (GOLD analysis project Ga0208975, IMG submission 187700) | Freshwater lentic microbial communities from great Laurentian Lakes, MI, USA - Great Lakes metaG ER78MSRF (SPAdes) | ecosystem: Environmental > Aquatic > Freshwater > Lake | place: Great...
AAAAAGAAAAAAAAAGTATAGGGTATAGATAAAACACGTAAAAAGTGCGTACATTGAGTACAAATATAATAAGGTATTGATAATGAATGAGTTAGAGAAAAATAAAATAATTGTGTTTTTGTACAACCATGTCGACATTAACCGGCTTATCAATTCAGTAGATCCCGAACACCTTAGAGACGATTTAAGACAAGAAACATTTTTAGCATTGCTATCTATGCCGGACGATAAAATAAGCGAAATTTGGGCCTCTAATGGCCTTGTAGGCTTTACTATTAAGATTATAACAAACATGGCGTTTTCTAACACCTCACCTTTTTATAAGAAGTTCCGCAAAAATGACTACCAAAAAGCACTAGAATATTATCGAAGTCAACAAAAGCTACCGGAATTAAATATAAACTTTGCTAATATTGCTAACAAACGTTTGGCCCTAAAATACCACGAAGACGAATTGCAAGCACACGAAGCCATATTGTTTACTAAGTACGTAGAGTTAAGATCATGTAAAAAGGTAGCAGACTTTTATACCATTCCCGAAAAACATGTTAAAGATATTATCCGTAAAACAAAACTTGAGTTAAAAAACCTTTGCTTAAACTATAAAAACTAAACCTATGTTAACAATTGCACTAGCAGCTTTTTTCTTTGCTTATTACTTTGTAGAAGTAGCCAAAATAATTTACGTTATAAAAAAGGTATGGAGAATACCATTTGATAAGCGCATTAAACCTTTTGATTGCGTAACTTGCTTAAGCGTTTGGATGGCGGTACTATTTTATTTTATGCCGTTTGAGTTTGTGCAATTTATTTGTATTATATTTGGGGCCGGATTCATAGGACAAAAAATTAAATAATATGCTACCCGTACTACTACCGCTACTTTGCCACAACGAGAACACTATTTTATTTGACGAACTTGGCGTAGACTATAACTACGAGAACTTAACAAGCGTTGAGTTTATGTTCTTTAAACTAGACTATGCTTGCAGCAATACAAAGAACGATCGCGAGTTTACAGAAATAGTGTGCAATGGCGATAGCTTTGTAGTTGACTTAAGATGGCATGAATTTAAAAAGCTATTCAAATGATTCAAGTAATAGGCATAACACAAAAGGCAAGCGGCTGCGGATGGCATAGGGTTGCCTTGCCGTTGGCGTTTATGCCGGATGCTTATAACCATGTCACTAACATACCTACTAAAGAAATATTAGAAGAGCGAAACTTTGACATAATGTTATACAATAGGTTTAGCCCTTTTGATAATGCATGGGACGAAACTAAGCAGCACTTTAAAGTTGTTATGGATCTAGACGACGATTGGGAGTTACCTTATAACCATCCACTTTACCCACACTATGAGGCACAAAAAAAAAGAGTAGTTAACAATATATTTAATGCTGACTTAGTCACTTGCACTAACGAACGTATTGCAGACAAAGTAAGTAAGTATAACAAGAACGTTTTAGTATTACCTAACTGCATACCTTATGGCGAGCAACAATATACCGACCATAGACACGATAGCGATTTAGTGCGTATATTTTGGGCCGGAGGTAGTACACACCTAGAAGATATTAGGTTACTTGTTAACCCGCTTAAAAGACTTACTGCTAACAAAGGATTTGAAATGGTGTTAGGCGGTTACACCGATAGCGACCCGGTTAGTAAAGGTTATTGGGATCAAGTGCATAGCATGTTTACTTATGGCGGTAAGTTTACTAATAGAAAACTTAAGAGTGAATTGCCAAATAATTACATGACACATTTTGAGCATGCCGATATTATGTTAGTACCCTTGCAAGGTAGCGAGTGGCATGCAAGCAAAAGCAACTTAAAGATACTTGAGGCTGCAAGCAAACGCATAGCGGTAATATGTAGCTATGTCGAACCATATAGCAAAGATAGCGAAGCGCCGGTGCTTTGGGTTAAGAACCAAGGCGATTGGTATAAACATATAAACTATTTATTAAACAACCCGCAAGAAAGGATTAAGCTAGGACAAGACCTTTACGAGTGGGCTAAAACAAAGTACAACCATGAGTCAATCGGAGCAACTAGACGCCAAGCATTTGGCGACCTTATTAAAGCATAAGCACTTCTACGATTTGTTTAAAGCTACCGGCGAGTTGGTGGCATTCACTATCGAAATACAAAACGAACTGCTAGAGGTCATGCATAGCAAAGACCCATACTACCAATACAACGGGCGCTGCGGTGCTTGCGTTGGAGCATTTTTAACTAACGTATATAATAGATTTAATGAGCAACTTCATACATAAGACGGCCATAGTAGGCCCAAACGTAACCCTTGGCAATAATGTTTATGTCGGGCCTTATTGCGTAATAGGCGAACCGGCCGAGCATAAGCTTTTTTGGAACGCACCGGTTGGACAAGTAGTAATTGGCGATGACTGCGTAATAACGGGCCACGTTACTATTGACGCGGGTACTACTGAAGTAACTACGATTGGCGCCGGTACATGGATGCTAAAGCATAGCCACGTCGGACATGATTGCCAAATAGGAAACAACGTTACTATAAGTTGCGGTGCAAAGATAGGAGGCCATACACGTATAGGCAACCATTGTAATATAGGACTTAATGCAGTCATTCACCAAAAGCAAGTAATTGCTCCGGGCTGCATGATTGGCATGGGTGCCGTAGTTACACGTAAGCTTTATACTACGCACGCTACTAAGTATGCCGGTAACCCCGCAAAAGAAATAGGTAAAAACATAATATAAAATGAAAGTATTAATAGCCGGCTTAGTTTATGGATCAAGACCTTTAGATGTTATAATAGATAACTTGTCTAATTTAAACTATGAGAACGCAGACTTTGTGCCAATTAATACCGAAGGCATAGCAAACGCTATGAACCAAGCTATTGATATTGCCGGGGTCGATGGCTACGATGCGATTGCTTATTTGGCTAACGACATAGTAGAGCCTAAAGATTGGCTACCAAAAAAGGTAGAGGCGTTACAGACTTACCTAAACGCGGGCATCGTTGCAAGCAGTTTAGATAGGGTTAGGCGTGGTGTTAATAGCGAACACATTATAAGCAATTGGCTTTTGAGTATGAAGGTAGTTGAGCAAATAGGTGTCTTTAACGAGTCTATGTTTCCTTATGGCCCTATTGATTTAGACTATTGCGAGCGGGCCAACCTAGCTGGATTTAATACTTACTATGTAAAGGATTGCCTTGCCGAGCATTTAGGCGGTCACGCAACCGGTGAGGAATACGGCTATAACAAAGCCGAACTATTACAAAAGAATTGGGCCAAGCACGAAGCCGATATTAGAGGCTACCGCGACGGCTCTAAAAATATAACGATATGGAAATAAGAGAAAGTGTGACAAGAAAGTTTAAAGACGTAGACGAAGAGAAACTTATGGAGTTGGCCTTTGCCTACTGCGATAATTGCATGGAAGGCCAAAAGCAAGTAGCTACGGGAAGCGGTAAGATAGTAGAAATACGCGACCGATTTGTGCCAACGATTGATTACTTCTTAGATCATTGGTTGCGCAAGCATGAGTTTGAGTTTTATACTAGGATGGGTCTTTGGAAAGTAAGGCAAGATCCTACGCACCCTTATCATGAGGTTGCAAATAGAATTGTATTTATGTTTAAGTCTTTAGCTATTGACATTGTGGCTAACGAAGGCAAAGCTATTTTCTATGCTAAGAATGCTTTAGGCATGACCGATAAGGCCATGACCGAGAATACAAACATTGATACTATTACAATCAAGTATGAATCTTGATATTAAGCTATGTAAGCCACACCCCGCACAAAAGCAAGTCTTAGACTCCGATGCGCGCTTTAGGGTTATGATGTGTGGGCGAAGGTTTGGTAAGTCTTTAATTAGTCAAAACATAAGTATTGAGACGGGCCTTAAGAGGCAGCACGTAGCATACATAACGCCTACTTATCAATTAGGTAAGATGTTCTTTAAGGAAATATGTAAGCTATTGCCCGAGAAGGTTTATAAAAAGAACGAGACCGATTTACTTATAGACTTTGTAACGGGCGGCTCAATTAGATTTTTTACCGGTGAGCGCTTAGATGCTATGCGTGGAACAAAATGGCACTTAGTAATAATAGACGAAGCGAGTTATATAGCAGACTTAGAACAAGGATGGAATAATAGTATAAGACCTACGCTGACCGACTTCAAAGGTAAGGCCATCTTCTTAAGCACGCCACGTGGCAAGAACTATTTTTATAGCTTATTTATGCGAGGCGGTGAGCCTAATTGGGAATCGTTTAAGTTTACTACTTACGACAACCCGCACATAGATCCTACGGAAATTGATGCCGCAGCGGCCCAACTACCAAGCGTAGTATTTAAGCAAGAATATATGGCCGACCCTATGGAGAATGCAGCCAACCCGTTTGGCTCCGAGTTTATTTATGCTTGCACCCGCGAGACTAAAGGCACGGCCGTTTACTATGGTATTGACTTAGCTAAGTCGGTAGACTGGAGCGTTATTATAGGCATGGATAAGCAAGGCAACGTGGTGCATTTTGAGCGCTTTCAAAAAGACTGGATGCAAACCAAAGAAACAATATTAAGGCTACCAAGAAACATACCGATAGTAATTGATAGCACCGGCGTAGGTGACGCCATTGTAGAAGATTTACAAAAAAAGTTTAATAAGATGTACGGCTTTAAGTTTACGGCTACAAGCAAGCAGCAACTACTTGAGTCACTAAGCAGCGCCATACAAACTAAGTCTATAAGCTATCCGGATGGCCCGATTAAACAAGAACTAGAAGTATTTGAGTACACCTTTACACCAACCGGCGTAAGATACTCGGCACCGCAAGGATTCCACGACGACTGCGTTATAGCTTTGGCCTTGGCTAACAAGTGCCGTATTGAGCATAAAGAAGTTGGTAAGTACCACGTTATCTAAAAAGTATATTTATAATAGTATGAAGTTAACAATTGACAAATTTCAAAGACTGCAAGCAATTGCAACCTTAGACACCGAGGAAATAGAAAAGGCTAGTCGTTTAGTGCAAGTATTGCTTGACAAAAGCGAAGCCGAGGTAGAGTCTATGCCGATAAGTAAGTTTGGTAAGCTATGCGATAAGTTAAAGAAAGCGTTTGACCTAAAAATAGACGCAGCTACTATGAGCAAGCCTAAGACTTTAATTGTGGCAAATGGTAACGTCTATAACTTAAACTTTGATATTAAAGCACCATTTAACACGGGGCGATATATTGAGGTCTTGACATTTAGCAAAGATGATCCCATTATGAACATGCATAATATCTTAGCTAGTATTTGTACGCCGATGAAATGGAGTTGGAGAAAGTTTAACTACGTTAAGCAACCATACGACACCTTAAAGCACGAAGACTATGCAAACGACTTTAAGCAAGCTGACTTTAGACATGGTTATTTTGCGATGGTTTTTTTTTATTCATTATTAACCAATTCAACGGGAGGTACAATGGACTCTTTAATAGCACAGATGAATTTGAGAAAAGTGAACAAAAAAAGAGTGCTACAATTGAAGAGAGTTTTGCAGACAATTGGGGTTGGATTTACAACGCAAAGCAAGTAAGTGAGTTTGAGGCTATTGCACTAGACTTGGTTTATGATTTACCGGTAGTGCAATTCTTAAACGATTTGAGTTATTTAAAAAGTAAAAGACAACTAGATGAGTATCAATATAAACAAAGCGCAAGCGGATTTTCTTAGTAGCGGTGGCGACTTTGGCGGTGACAATATTGTAGAATTTGGAGTAGTTGCGGGAGTGCTTGAGCAATATGGTGCGGATTTATTAGAAAATATTAGTTACTTTGGCAATAATAAGGGCGTAGTTGGTAGTGGTGATTTGCTTAATAACATGATCCCGGAAGTTACTAACGAAAACGGAGTAGACATTTTTAGGCTTAGAATGTTTGATTATTACGACTATCCCAACGAAGGGGTAAAAGGTAAAGATAGTTCAAGCAATGCTCCGGGGTCGCCTTACCAATATAGAAACTACGGAATGAGCAGCGAAGGTAGGGCCTCGCTTAAGAAGTATATTCTTAGCGGTAAAGCAAAAATACAAAGCGTTAAAAATGATAAAGCGCTAGGTAAGGGAGGCGAAAAGATAGGAGTTGCATTTAATAATAAGACCTTAATAGATAAGCAAGTAGACACACTTGCTTATTTGATTAAAAGATTTGGTATTAAAAAGACTAACTATTTTACGGATGCTTTTAACAAGACCTTTAAAACATTTGAGGTCGACATGGTAGAAGCGGCCGGAAGGGATATAGTAATAACATTTAATAGATTAAATAATAGAAAATAATGGCAATAACAAACATAGCCTTTCCAAGTGGATCACCATCGCTGCAAGACACGCTTTGGCATATCTTTGATTCAAACATAACTAGCGCAGATCTTAAGTACGTAATGGATATTTTTATAGGAGGCGTGCAACAAGTAAGAGTAAAGCTTTACCCGGAACCAACAACCGGGATAGGTTATTTTGATGCCGGGCCTATCGTCCGTAATACAATGACTTATGAATGGCTAACACCTAGCAATAATGTATTAATGTGCCAACCAAGCGTAAGCGGACAAGTAGCACAAACTTATGAATATAGAATTGGCGAAGAGACAAGTGGCGTTACTACTTTAAACTTAGCTAGCGGAAGCGTTATAGCTTATAACTTTGTGCCTCCTACATTTAAGCGCAAGGTTACAGACTTAAGCGCTTACAATGGTAAGGCAATGACTAATAGACCTACAACAATAGAATATAGTTTAGGCGAAAATCTTTATATTCCGGGCAAAGATGTAAGCGGTTTAGTAGTAAGCACTTATAATGCTAACAATGTATTGATAGCAAACACCACTTATAGCTTAAGTGGCACCAAGGCATTTGCACAAATAAACATAGGATCGCCGGCTTTAAACAACCCTACTAGCGTTATTACAAGCGCGGTTAAATATTATTTAGTTCAAATAGGTACTAGCAGTTATCAAGTAAACGTTAATTGTAACCCTAAGTACGAAAGCTATAACTTGCACTTTATGAATCACTTAGGTATGTTTGACACGGCTAAATTTGATTTAGCTAGCAGACTTACTATGGACGTGACACGTAAAAGCTTTACTAAAAGAGACTACTCTTTAGGGGCTAGCGCGGTTAGTTACTACGATGCTAATAATAAATATGTAAGCAGCAAGATAGATTATTTAAACAAAAAAGACCATAGCTATAAGCTTACAATGAATGCGCCAACAGATGCGGAGTACGTATGGCTTGCCGAGTTAATAGACTCACCGCAAGTTTACTTTGAGCAAGACGGCTACTTTTACCCGGTAAGTATTAAGAATAACAATTACGAGTATAGCAAATATGTAAACAATAGACTTAGAGTTTTTGAAGTCGACATAGATATTAACCAAACGCGTTATAGCCAATTAAGATAACATGACTAGAATTTTTATTGAAGGATACGAACTAGATTTAACACAAGGTTTAAGTAACCAAATTACTTATTCTATTGACGACTTGCAAAACATAGATAGTAAAAGTACTAACTTTACTAAGACAATTATATTACCGGGAACCGCTAACAATAATAAGCTTTTAGGAAATATCTTTGAATTTAACAACGCTAACTTTGACAATGCTTTAGACGCAAACGTGCTAGCAAACTTTAACGCCGCACGTAACGCAGTAGCACGAATAGAAGTAAACGGCTTACAGATAATGAAAGGCGTTTTAAGACTTTTAGAAATTATACAAGTAGACGGAGCAATAGAATATGAGTGCGCTATTTTTGGCGAACTTGGTGGCTTTATAAACGCTCTAGGTAATAGCAGATTAACCGGAAATGAAAACATATCTAACGACTTAGACTTTAGTACTTACAACCATACTTATAGCTACGCAAACATTGTGAGTAGTTGGGACACTAGCGGAAGTACCGGCTATTGCTATCCTTTAATTGATTACGGAAATGTAAGCACGGGAACTTATGGAGTTGCTAAAAAAGATTTTCAGTATACTACATTTAAGCCGGCTTTATTTTTAAGAGAATATATAACAAAGATAATTGCAAATAGCGGTTATACTTACGAGTGTGATTTTTTTAATACTACTAAGTTTAGAAATATAGTAGTTCCTAATAATTCAAAGCAACTAACTAAAGAAACTAACAACGTTCTTGCTTTAACAAAAGTAATAGCGCAAGCAATGAATATCGGAGGCACGCAAGATAATGTAAGCTACGAAACTAAAGTAGGTTCTTTATTTACATCTAGTGCCGGCGACACCTCGTTTACTTATACCGGAACGCCTACGCTTACAACTAATTTAACAATAGAACTTTTTGGAGACTACTCTTTAGCTAGAAGACCATTGACAATATCATTAAGAAAAAATGGCACTTTAATTCCTTTAAGTAGTCAAACATACAACGGCACGGATACTCTTTATTATAACAAATCATTAAGTGTACAATTTGCTACAAACGATGTATTACAAGTAAGGTTTAGTTGCGTACTAGATAGTGGAGATTTTATAGATGTAAGCGAAAGCACAATAAACGTTGTAAACGACGTAGCTACAACGGCACCTATTGAATTAGGTGATACTATGATTATTAATAATACTATCCCAAAAGGTATATTTCAAAAAGACTTTTTTATATCGGTACTTAAAATGTTTAATCTTTTAGTGACCGAAGATAAAAATATAACTAACCATTTAATAATTGAGCCATATATTAACTTTTGGAGTGGCTCTATAATAGATTGGTCGGATAAGATGGATAGGAGCAAGGTTATTAAGATTAAGCCTATGAGCGAAGTTAACGCTCGATACTATAATTTTAAATTTAAGCAAGACAATGATTTTTATAATGAAGACTATCGCAAGAAATTTAATGAGGGATATGGTGATAGGATTTATGATAATGGTCTTGAATTTGCAAAAGATACTGAAAGCGTTGAAGTAATATTTGCATCAAGCCCGCTTTTTGGAACTAGCACTACGGACAAAGTTTTTCCGGCTATTTACAAAAAGTCTAATGAGAATACTAAAGAGGATCCTATGGATCACGTAGTACGAATTATGCAGATAAAGAAAGTTACAAGTATTGCTAGTTGGAGTATTTTTAACCTTGCAACAAACCTAGGTTCTAATACCGCGTATTTATATGCGGGTCATTTAAACAATCCTACAACGCCAACCGATGATATTAACTTTGGTGCGCCGCAACAATTATTTTTTAATTTAACAAGTGGCGACTTAAGTAATAACTTATTTAATACTTATTATTCATCTTACCTAGCAGAAATAACGGATAAAGATAGTCGTCTTTTAACGGCATATTTTAACCTTACAGATTTAGATATTTTTAATTTAGACTTTAGTACGTTTATTTATATAGATGGTGGACTTTATAGAATTAATAAAGTTATGGACTATGCTCCCGAAAATAACGAGTTAACTAAAGTTGACTTATTAAGAGTTATTGAAAAGGAATATATCGAGCAACCTCCATTGCCTACAACTACTACAACTACTACAACTACAACAAGCACTACAACTACTACAACAACTTTAGCTAATTTTGTTGCGTCTTATAGCATGACAAGTGCTTACGATGTTTGTAATGTAGTTTGTCCTAACCCGGCAAGACCGGTAGAAACATTTACTATCTTAGCGGGTGGAAATACGCTTTGTACTGCAACTGAAATAACTAGCAATTTAATTGCAGCGGGAACTATAACCGGTAATTTTTGGCTAAGTGCTTGTACGGGTACAAGTAGACAATTTACAATCATTATTGAAGATGGCCAATTTGTAGGAGTATGGGCCGAAGAGACTTGTCAAACTTGCCCGGCTGCAACTACTACAACGACAACTACTACAACGACAACTACTAGTACAACAACTACAACTACAACTCAACCAACAACTACTACTAGTACAACAACTACAACTACAACTGAACCAACAACTACAACTAGTACAACAACTACAACTAGTACAACAACTACAACTACAACTTTGCAAATACAAAACTTTGCGGGATTCCAAGGTAGCACTTTATTAATTGCTTGTAGTGAAGCTAACCCTTTAACTATTTATTATAGAGGTACTTTAGGAGTAGGCAATGTTTTATATAGTAATGCTTTAGCAACTACTCCGGTAACTACTCCGGGTTACTATAAGTATTCTAATGGTGTTGTTTATAACGTTGGTTTGCCTTCGCCTCAAGATGGGGAAATTACGGAGGTTACTTCTTGTCCGGCAACAACCACAACTACTACAACAACTGCGGCACCATTTGATTATTACTTTGCAGACGAAATAAGTTGCGCAACTTGTGGAGCAATAAGTGCGGATGTATTAGTTAAGTTTACGGGTGGAAGTTCAGTTACATTAAATAAATATTATAGAGAACAAAGTGGAAGTAGAGTATTTTTATTAAATGAAGCTGCAACTTCGGGAACTGCAACTACTTTAAATTCTACTTTATATAATACTTGCGAAAGTGCTTGTCCGGCTACAACAACAACTAGTACAACAACTACAACTAGTACAACAACTACAACTACAACTTTACCTTGCGAGTGTTGGACTCTTGTTAATGAAGATACTAGAACAATTAATTATACAATAACAAATTGTAATGGTACTGAACAAACATTAAATTTAACAACTTTTACTAATACAAGAAACCATTGCATACAAGGTGGATCAAGCATAGTTATAAATAGTCCTATTGATGCTTTATTAGGTGAGTATGATTGTGGTACAACTTGTAGTACCTCTAGTAATTGTTCAAATTGTGGGCCAACTACAACAACAACTAGTACAACAACTACAACTACAACTGAACCAACAACTACTACTAGTACAACAACTACAACTACAACTGAACCAACTACTACTACTAGTACAACAACTACGACGACAACTCAAAATATCGCCGGAGTTGAAATTTCTAACGACACGGCCGGAACGTCAATAACTAATATAACAATAGGTGGCGTACAAGTAGATGGGGCAGTTTTCCCAATAGTAGCCGGTGATGGCGCAAGTGCTACAACAACAGAAACCGGTGCATCTAAAACAATAATTGTATCTTACACAAATATAAGTGGCGATTCTGTTGAAGTTAGCGATACGTCTAGTAATATTACTTGTATAAGCGCAACCTCAACTGCTAGAACATTTAACAATCAAGTTGTAGCCGCCGGTGGTGTTGTCTATGTCACAATGTTTGACGGCTCATGCTAATAAAAAAAACAATATGATATATATTTGCACACAACCTAAAATAATCTATTACGCATGGCACTTAGAGGTTATGCTTACCAACTTTAAGTCGGTAGGCATTCCCGATGATAAGATTCACGTTTTATTATCGGTAAGCAAAGACCAAAACGATAAGACTAACTTGCCAGAAACAAAGCAAATGTTTAACAAGTTAAAAGAAAAGTTTAGTAATATATCTTTTTTTGAGTACACCGATACAAGGGTTATGCCTAATTATATCCCAAGCGTTATAATGAATGCAGTAAAACACCACTACAAAGCTTATCCATATTTACAAATGGAGAATGTGTTTTTACATGATTGCGATATGATATTTACTAAGTCGGTAGATTTTACAGACTTAGAGCAAGACGATTCTTGCTACGTAAGCGATAGCAAAAGTTTTATTTGGAGTGATTATATTTTAGAAAAAGGACAAGACCTTTACGATGATATGTGCGACATTGTGGGCCTAGATTATAACGTGCCAATAGATAATAGATTACATAGCGGAGGTAGTCAATACATTTTTAAAAATACAGATTATAAGTTTTGGCAAAAGGTAGAAAGCGATAGCGTGGCTTTATATGATTACTTTCAAAAGAGCGAGCCGCTAAGAGTGCAAAAAAATCCAAGCTATTACGGCATACAACAATTTACGGCGGGTATGTGGGGTATGCTTTGGAATTGTTGGTATTACGATCTTAATGTAAAAATAACACCAAGACTAGATTTTTGTTGGGGTACAGACCCAATAGAAAAATGGAGCAAGTGCGATATTTTTCATAATTCCGGAGTCACTTATGATATTGGCAAAAATCATAATATCTTTTACAAGGGTGCTTATGCGGATAAGTTGCCTTACGAAGATGTAATGAACAATGAATTTAATGAGTCCTTCGGGTCTTATAATTATACTAACCTAATAAGACAAGTAGGTTTAACTACTTGTTTAAAATAATAAAACATGGCAACTAAAAAGACACAAGTAGTAGTAGAAATAAAAACGGATTCGACACAAGCAACGACTGAAGCTAATAAAACCAAAGAAGAAGTCGCCGGTATTGGTAAAGCCGCGGCCGGTAGTATTGCCGAACTTAAAGAACTTAAAAAGCAGTTAAAAAATACCGCAGCGGGTTCCGAAGAGTTTAAAACTTTATTTAATCAAATTGACGACTTAGAAGATAAAATTAAAGGATCTAAAAAAGCGTCAAGCGATTGGGTAGATACTTTAGAAAATGCCGGCGGGCCTTTAGGTATGTTAGGCGGCGCACTTAATAGAGCAAAGGTTGCAACAACTTCTTTTAGTAGTGCTTTAAAAGCTAGTGGTATTGGCTTAATAGTTATTGCCGTTGGTGCTTTAGCCGCAGCTTTTGCAAAGAACGAAGGGGCTATGAAAAAGCTTGAGCCTATTATGACTCAAGTAGGTAGACTATTAAACGGAATTTTAGGAGCAATGCAGCCATTAATTGATGGCTTTATACAATTTGCAGAAAGGGCCTTACCTTATGTAACGCAAGGCTTTAAAGTTGCTTATAGTGCTTTAAGTTCTTTTTTACAAGGTATTGGCTTAGTAGGTTCGGCAGTTAAAAAGTTTATAAGCGGTGACTTCGCCGGTGCCTTTGACGATGCAAAAAAGTCGGTTACTGAATTTGGTACAAGATATGAAGAGGCAAATACACGATTTATTGCCGGTAGTAAAGAGTTAACAGACGCAGAAAAAGCGGAGCAAGAAAAACGAGCCGCGGATAGGAAAGCAGCATACGAAAAAGCAGAAGCAGAAAAAAAGATAGCTTTAGAAAAAAAGATTGCAGATGAAGAAAAAGAACGTGAGCGCAATCGTAAAAGCATACAAGAACAAAACGATTTTGACTTAGAGTTGCAGCGCAGATTGATGGAACTACAAGAAGAAAAAGACGCTAAAGAAACTGCAAGAAAAGAAAAGTTAGCAGTAGAAAATAAACAATATAATGATTTTGAAATAAAATTAGCACAAGATTTATTAAAACTAGAAGAGGAAGCGACTGCTAAAAAAATATTACTTGCAGATGCAGAGTTACAAGCAAAATTAGGTCTTGCAAATGCTATCGGAAATATTGCGGGAGGGTTATCTGTATTATTTGAAAAGGGAACTAACGCAGCTAAGATAGCCGGACTTGCTGAAATTGCAATAGGTACCGGAGTTGGATTTATACAAGGTTTAGATATTGCACAAAAAAGTGCAAAAGCAACCGGGCCGGCTGCGGCTTTTTCTTTTCCTATTTTTTATGCGTCTCAAATAGCCGCAGTTCTTGGAGCAGTAAGTAGAGCAAAAAGCGTAATGACTCAAGTAAAAGGCGGGAGCGGATCTTCGTTTAGTGTGTCGGCTCCTTCAATTCCTAGCGTTAGTGCGGCGGCACCTTTAGCAGCCCAAGCAACTACAACTACTTTAAACCAAGGGCAAATTAACCAAATAGGTAATGTCGCGGCTAGGGCCTACGTAGTTGAAAGCGACATAAGTGGTAACCAAGAACGTGTGACAAGACTTAACCGCGCGGCTAGAATAAACTAAAAGTACATAAAGCGTAAAAAATATATTTATTTAGTATGGACTTACCTATTTACGAACTTAAGATTCAAGAAGAGTTGCAAGACGATGCCGAGGTATCGTTTATTGCACTTGTAGACAAGCCGGCTATTCAACGTGATTTTGTAGCGTTTAGCCAAGATAATTACGGCCAAAACTTTGCAATTCAAGACGAAGACAAACATATTATAAGCGGGCCATTGATGTTAGCAGACAAGCCTATTTATAGAAACAATAAGAAATTTGGTGAGCATTTTGTAACCTTTAGCGCAGAGACTATAAAAGACATTGCGATTAAGTTTAGCAAGAAAGGCTACCAAGGCAATGTTAATTTAATGCACGATCAAGACATGCAGCTTGACGGGCTTATAATGTTTGAAAGCTTTTTAGTTGACAAAGCTAGAGGCATAAAACCAATGGCGGGATTTGAAGACGCTAAAGATGGTTCTTGGTTTGGCAGCTTTTACGTTGAAAACGAACAAGCGTGGCAATTAATAAAACAAGGCAAAGTAAAAGGCTTTAGCGTTGAGGGTTACTTTGAATACCCAAGCGAAAAGAAGACTCCAACTTATGCAGAACAAAAGCTAGCACAACTAGCAGAATTACTAAAAGTACCTTTAACACTTAAATAATATATATAAAGTATGGAACAAGCACAAAACATTCTTAACAAAGTTTCTATGTTCTTTGCAGAACTAGTAGGAACAGAACAAATGCCTATGCCAAGCGGCGAAACTGCGGCACCGGTTAAAATGATGGAAGCCAAATTAAAAGACGGCACTATCGTTGAAGTAACTGAATTAGCAGTAGGTGGTATCGTAACTATCGAAGGTGTACCGGCTCCGGTTGGTGAACATGTCTTAGAAAGCGGCGAAACTATTGTCTTAGCTGATAACGGAGTTATCATGCACATTATGCCTAAAATGGAAGATATGCCGGAAGTAGAAAGCCCGGTAGTTGAAGACATGAGCGCGAAATTTGCAGCTTTTGAATTAGCGACAAACGACAAGTTTACTGCTTACGAAAATAAGTTTGCACAATACGAAGCTAAGTTAGGCCAAGCAAACAAAGTAATTGAAGGCTTAATGCAAATTAGCAAGATGCTAGTTGAAGCGCCTCAATCAGCACCGGATGCGGGTGTTAAAACAAGCAACGCTTTTGCAGATCAAAAATTAGATGCAAAGAGCGAGTTCGAGAAATTCTCAAAATCAATCTGTTCATAAACTAAAATTAAAAAAATATGTCATTAGTATTTTCAAACATTGCAGCATATACTAAACAAGAAATTGCTCCTTTGTTAACCGAAGCCGTTTTCTCGGCAAAGACACAAACTTACTTAAAGGCGGGCGGTATCTTATTGCCTAAAGTTAAGTCAAGCGTTAAAATCCCAAAGTTAGCTACAAACGCTAATTTTCAAACTGATTCTTGTGGCTGGAACCCTTCAGGTGCAACAACTTTAACTCAAGCTGAAGTAGTAGTAGGTAAGATCAAAATTGAAGAGACAATTTGTCCTAAAGATTTTGAAGCTTATTTCTCTCAAGAAGCTTTAAAAGCGGGATCAACTTACGAAGATTTTGGATGGGCTGACTTTCAAGCTAAGTTTACAGAGCAAAAAAACAAGATGATTGCTAAGCAATTAGAAGTTGGAATTTGGCAAGGTGACACTGCAAGTGCAAACCCTAACTTATCTCCGTTTGATGGTTTAATTAAATTAATTGATGCGGGTTCTGCGGTTAACGCAAACGTATCGGGTTATGTATCGGGCGGCCCAATTGCAACAATTACTGCTGCTAACGTAGTAAGTGTATTGAATGCAATTTACAAAGCTATCCCGGTAGAAATTATCGACGCTGAAGACTTAAAAGTTATGGTTGGTAACGATGTTTACAGATTAGCAGTTTTAGCTTATCAAGCATTAAACCTTTACAACTATAAAGTAGATGGTGACGCAAATCAAACTTTTGTTATCCCGGGTACAAATGTAGAATTAGTAGCGGTTAACGGATTGAACGGAACCGGTGACATGTACGCAACAACTTTGTCTAATATCGCAATGGCGTTTGACTTAGAAGCTGAAGAAGAAAACTACATGATTTGGTATTCTAAAGATAATAACGAAGTTCGTTATAGAGTAGCTTTCAAATTAGGTGTGGGTCTTGCTTTCTCAACTTTGGTTGTGAAGTTTAAGTCTGCAATCTAATTAAATTATAAACAAGAAAAGGCGGTTAAATAAGCCGCCTTTTTTTTAAACTTTTTTTAACATGCCATGTGTAATAACTAGCGGATATACAATAGATTGCCGCGAAAATATCGGAGGCTTACAAGCCGTTTTTTTAGCCGAGTTCGGAAATATTACTTCCGTAGCTGAAGTGAGTGGTTTAGTTACCGGCATCACTAAAGTAGTAGGTAAAAGATTTTATAAGTTTGAGGTGCCACGTGCAACCGCAAATACAAGTTCTAACGCAACTGCATCCGAAGAGAATGGATCTGTTTTCTATACACACCAAGTAGTATTCCCTTTAAACAAAAGAGATTCTACAACTGCAAACATTGTACGCACTTTAGCTAAAAATAAGCTAGTTGCGGTTACTTTAGATATGGATGGCAATTATAGAATGTACGGCGAGAATAACGGCCTTTACTTGGCCTCTACCGAGTCTACAAGTGGAACCGCTGCGGGCGATCGTAACGGCTACAATATCACTTTAACCGGTATTGAAAAAGACGACTTTTTACAAGTAAGTGCTAGCGTAGGTGCGGCACTTGAGACTGCGGGTGTATAATTACACTTAGCAAGTTATTTAATTAGACCCTACCTACATTGCGTAGGTGGGGTTTTTTAATTTAAAAACAAATGTTGCATATATATAAAGGGATTGATAATAATTTAATATTTACCGGCTTAGAATTGGTGACAATTGCTAACCCTAAATATTTGTTTATTTTTACAAGTGCTACCGAAGATAGTGTTATATTTGTAGGGACTAACATAAGCACCGAAGATAGATACCAAAAGGTATTAGTCTTAAAGGCGGTTTTTGATAATCAAGAATGTGGCACTTGGCGTTATAGGATTCGTCAACAAGCAAGTGCAACAAATAAAAAAGAGGCCTTAAGTGGCGCGATAGTAGAAGAGGGCTTTATGTATTTGCATGAAGCTACTGAATGCGCAGACACGCAATACGATGAACAATGTAACGAATTTAAAACCTATTCAAGTGAGTAAAGCATATAACATTATTAATGTCCAATTTGACCAAGCGCAGCAACCTAAATTTGAAGAGAAAAAGGGCCGCAATTATATTGAGTTTGGCGAAAAAAATAACTACCCTAATTATTTAATAGACCTTTACGGCGAAAGCCCTAAGCATGGCGCTATTATTAAAGGTAAAGTTAACTACATTTATGGCAAGGGCTTTGAGGATATTACTCAAAAAGCTAACACCCATGGCGAGACATGGAACCAAATTTTGAAGCGTTCTATATTAGACGATGAATTACATGGCGGTTTTTACTTACAAATTATCTATAATGCGTTAGGTGTTATTAAAGATGTATTTCATATTGAGTTCCAAAAGGTAAGAGCAAGCAAAGACTTAAGTTGTTTTTATGTTAAGAATGATTGGAGCCTAAGCGACTTTAAAGAAAAGCCTAGGGAATATCCGGCGTTTAATATTAACAACCCAACGGGTGCGCAAATACTTTTTGTAAAGCAGTACAATCCTAAGAGTGACGTTTACCCTTTACCAAGTTACTTTCAAGGTCTTAACTATATTGAAAGTGACATTCAAGTAAGTAGACACATTTTAGGCAACGCAAAGCATAACTTTGTCGCTACTAAGTTAATTAATTTTAATAACGGGTTACCTCAAGAAGAGGAGCAAGCCGACGTTGAAATGGATCTTAAAAAGAAGTTTACAAATCACGACGGCGATCGCGTAGTAATTGCATTTAACCCAAGTAGGGAAAATGCGGTAGACATTGTAGACCTTGGCGAAACAAGTTTAACAAAAGAAGACTTTACAAATGTCAATAATTTAATACAACAAGAAATATTTAGTTGCCATCAAGTTACAAGCCCGATGCTATTTGGTATTAAGACCGAAGGACAATTAGGTGGACGTAGCGAAATAAGAGACGCGTATCAAATTTTCCAAAATACTTACATAAATGAGCGTCAACAAGAACACGAGGTTACATTTAGTAAGCTTATGAACTTAGCCGGCATACAAGGCGAGCATACTATCATACCGGTAGAACCTTTAAGCTTTGAATTTACCGAGGCTATTATGGCTGCTAATTTGACTAAAGATGAAATAAGAGAGTTAATGGGCAAAGAGGCTTTAGATACAAGTGTTAAAACACAAGCACAAATTATTAACGACAATATTAATTCACTTAGTCCGTTGGTAGCTAATAAGGTTTTAGAAAGTATGACAAGCGATGAAATTAGAAGCTTGGCGGGTTTAGTGCCTAAAGATATTACAATAGATGCAAGCGGTAATACAATTACACCGCAACCGATAACGGCTGCAAATGAGTCTATTAAAAACTTAACCGGACGTCAACACCAAAACGTAATGCGCATAGTGCGTCAATTTGCAAATGGTAAGATTAATAAAGCACAAGCTAGCTTAATGCTAAAGAATGGCTTTGGATTTACAGACGAAGACGTTAACACCTTCTTAGGAGTAGACGAAGACCCGGCAACGGAGCAAGCGTTTGCATCTATGCAAGACGAATTATTATTAAGTGAGTTTGCAGCGTGTGGCGATAATGTTAACGACTTTGACGTGGTAGAAACACACGAAGCTAAAAACTACGAAAAGTTTGCAGACGAGGAAATTAACGTACTTAAAGCAAACGTGCTAGATTTAATTAGCAAAGACAAAAAAGTTACGCCGGAGGTTATGGCTAAGGTGCTAAACAAAAGCGTACAACAAATAGATAATGCTTTAGAGGCGCTAAAGCTTGAGGGGTACTTAGTTCAAACCGGTTTGGAAATAAGTATTTTAGCCCCAAATTATACACCGGTAGTAAGAAAACTAACTAAACCCTTAGATAAAATACCCGGAGGCGACAAGACAACAAAGACCGAGGTACTCTTAAGATATACTTACTATGGGCCGAAGGACGATAAAAACAGACCATTTTGCGCGCGTATGCTAGAACTAGCAGAAACAAAGCTTTGGAGCCGTTCGGACATAGAAAATATAAGCGAGCGTTTAGGTTATTCTGTTTGGGATCGTCGAGGCGGTTGGTTTACGGAACCTAACGGCAACCATCGACCATATTGCCGCCATCGTTGGAATGTAAAAATAGTAACTAGAAAAAAATAAGCAATGAGTTTAAACATACTTTTTATAAACGAGACTTTGATAAAAAGCCGCACCGCTATAAGCGACTCAATAGATGGCAAGCAAATTAAGCCGGTTATTAAGTTAGCGCAAGATAAGTATATTATGCCGGCACTTGGTAGCACCTTTTATAATAGATTACAAGATGGCATCGAAATAGGTAACTTAAGCCAAGACGAAAAATACTTGCTTGATAACTATATTACAGATGCACTTTGTTGGTTTACTATTGGTGAAATGGTTATAAGCACAAGCTTTCAATTTTTTAGCAAGGGTGTATTGCAAAAGACAAGCGAAGATAGTAGCAGTCCAAGCAAGGGCCAATTAGATTTATTAGAGCGTAAGTATATGAGTAACGGCGAATTTTATAAGCAAAGACTTATAGATTATCTAAGAGAAAATTCTACTATGTTTGAAGAGTATCTTACAATTGGTGGCGGTTACGACGTAATTGCTCCGCAGATACAAGCTTATACTTCGCCAATTTATTTAGGTAGAGGCAATAAAAGACGCAAAATTAATAACTTAGATTTGCCGTATAATTTTAACGATTATTATGAAAATACGAAGCTATAAGCGCGAGTTTCTAGACAAAGTAAAAGAAAAATTTAATGACTTACAACCAAGTAATAAAGACAATAAAAGCGATACTAAACACTCACGCAATGATAAAGAGCGTAAAGGGTGCGACACCGCGCGAGTGGCTTTACGCAGATAGTCAACCGGTATTCCCGGTTGCTTGCTATGCGGTTAATACCGGTAGTTTAAACGTAGGACGTGAGCAAGTCTTTAACTTAACGCTTTGGTTCTTAGATAAGTCCGGAATGGAGCGAGAATTTGAAGACGACGTTACAAGCGATCAATTACAGATTTGCGCGGACATTATTAGCAAGCTAAGAAATGGCGCAAACAATTGGACGATTAGCGATAACATAACATATAATTTAATAAGCGATAAGTTTGAAGACTATTTGGCCGGTGTTGAGGTTAGCTTTGACATGACAACGTTTTCGGATTTTGATGCTTGTGATATACCATTAAACCCATAAAAAAATGAGTTGCAATAATAGCACTACGGCTGACTTAAGACCGGCACAATATAACGTTAAAATTTGGCGCAATGATAGTTGGAGTCAAGTATTTGCAATACTTGCAGACACTACGGCCGTTAACTTAAGCGGATGTACTATTTTAGTACAAGTAAGACCAACGCCAACAAGTACAAGCGTTGTGTTAACTTTAAGTACCGCTAATAGTACTATAAGCATAGGCGGTGCTAGTTTAAATCAAATAACGTTTAATAAAATTGTAGACGTAGCGGCCGGTACATACGTGTATGATATGAATGTAACCTTCCCAAGTGGAGAGGTCAAGACTTATATTTATGGTAACTTTATTGTTCAAGAAGACATAACAAAACCATAATGGAAATAATAAACGTAAACGAGGAAATAATAGAAGTAAACGTAACCGAAGAGGTTATTAATATAGTGTCTCAAACGGGTGCTTATCCGTTGCCTAGTAACGTTTTTAGTGTTTTTGGTAGAACGGGCGCGATAGTGTCAACAAATGGCGATTATACTACAAGCCAAGTAACCGAAGGTACAAACCTTTATTATACAGATGCAAGAAGTAGGGCCGCGATAAGCGAAACAATTACCGGCATTAACTACGATAGTGCAAGCGGTATCTTTAGTATGGCTAGCGGTTATGTTATACCTACTCAAGTTATGCTTGATGCAAAGGTACCATACACCGGAGCAACGGGGAATGTGACTTTAGGCGAATATCAATTAAGTGCCGGACAAGTTACGTTTGATCAAACGCCTACCGGTAGTGCCGGTGTTGCCGTACTTAGATGGAATGATACTGACGGGACTTTAGACTTAGGCTTAAAAGGCGGTGCGGTTACATTACAAATAGGACAAGAACAAGTAAAAAGAGTAGTTAACAAAAGCGATATTAATTTAACCGAGGCGGCATATCAAGTAGTAAAAATAAAAGGCGCGCAAGGCCAAAGACTATCTGTTGAATTAGCACAAGCTAACAACGACTTAAATAGCGCCTCAACTTTAGGTCTAGTTACAGAAAATATAAATAACAATCAAGAAGGATTTATTACAACAAGCGGCGAAGTAAAAGGTATAAATACTACCGGTTCTTTGCAAGGTGAAACTTGGTTAGATGGTGATATACTTTATTTAAGCCCAAGCGTTGCCGGTAAGATTACAAATATAAAACCGGTAGCACCAAGCCACATGGTTATTGTTGGTTATGTAGAATATGCACATAGTCAAAATGGTAAGATTTTTGTTAAGGTAGACAATGGCTACGAATTAGATGAATTACATAACGTAAAAATTACAAGCCCGGCAAATAATCAATCTTTAATTTATGATAGCACCGATGGTGTTTGGAAAAACGAAACGATTGATAGTGCTTTAGGATATACGCCGGTGCCAACAACTAGAACAATAAGCACAACCGCACCTTTAACCGGCGGCGGTGATTTAAGCGCTAATAGGACTTTAAGTATGCCGGCTGCTACAACAAGTGCAAACGGATATTTAACTAGCACCGATTGGACTACGTTTAATAACAAAGAAAACTTTTTAGCAAGCGGTACAACGTTGCAATATTATAGAGGTGACAAGACATTTCAAACTTTAGACACCGCAGCGGTACCGGAAAATACAAACCTTTATTATACTCAAGCAAGATTTGATACTGCGTTTGGTAATAAGAGTACAACTAATTTAGCGGAAGGCACAAATCTTTATTATACCGATGCGCGTGCAAGGGCTGCTATAACCGGCACGGCTCCGATTAGTGTAACGAGCGGAGTAGTAAGCATAAGCCAATCGGGCGGTGCTAGCAATGGTTTTTTAAGTAGCACCGATTGGACTACGTTTAATAATAAACAAGCGGCGCTTAACGGCACCGGCTTTGTAAAGATTAGCGGCACTACAATAAGCTACGACAACAATACTTATTTAACAACTATAAGCGGCATAGCTGCGGGCGGTGAGTTAAGCGGTACTTATGCAAATCCTACGCTACTTAATAGCGCGGTTACCGGTAAGATTTTAACAGGCCTTAACTTAGTAGGTGGCGGCACCATTGCCGATACAGATAGCATTTTAGGTGCGTTTGGTAAAGTTCAAAATCAAATTAGTGCTTTGGTTGGTGGCGTTATGTACGAAGGTACTTGGAATGCATCGACTAACACGCCTACGATTGTAAGTAGCGTAGGTTCTAAAGGCGACTATTATATAGTTGCAACGGCGGGTAGTACAAACATAAACGGGATTACTTCTTGGAATATAGGTGACTGGATTATATTTAACGGAACTACATGGGATAAGGTAGATAACACAGACGCAGTAAGTTCAGTTAACGGATATACTGGTGCAGTTAGTTTAGTTACTAGCGATGTGCCTGAAAGCGGAAGTTTATACTTTACTAATGCTAGAGCAATAGGATCAACTTTAACTGGTTACACAAGTGGTTCAGGTGTGGTTGCTGCAACGGATACAATCTTACAAGCTATCCAAAAGCTTAATGGTAACGTTAGCGGATTGGTTACTGGTGTAAGTTCAGTTTTTGGTCGTACTGGTGCAGTAGTAGCTACAAATGGTGATTACAATACAAGTCAAGTTACTGAGAATACAAATCTATACTACACAGAGGCTAGAGTTGATGCTAATACAAACGTAGCTGCTAATACTGCTGCAAGACATAATGCGGTTACTTTAGGTACTGCAAATGGTTTAAGCTTATCTACACAAATTTTAAGTTTAGCTGCTGCAAGTGGTAGCACAACTGGTGCTTTGACAAGTACAGATTGGACAACGTTTAACAATAAACAAACTGCGCTTAACGGCACCGGATTTGTAAAGATAAGCGGTACTACTATAAGTTATGATAATAGTACTTACTTAACTACAAGTGCAGCATCAAGCACTTACTTACCTTTAGCGGGTGGAACTTTGACGGGTGCTTTAAGTGGTACAAGTGCTACGTTTAGTAATATCTTAACAATTGATACAAATGATCAATCAATGTCAAGAGTAAGAATTAAAAATACTGGCACAAGTGGTGGAGATTATGCATGGGTAGCTGGTGTTAATAATGTAGGTAATGCTGGTTTTTCTTTAACAGATATAACTAATAATTTAACAAGACTATATGTATCACCAACTGGAAGCATAGGAATTGGAACAATTTCTCCGGGATATACTGCAACAAGTAGACAAGTATTAGCCATTGATGGAGGTGCTGGTGCTGGTCAAGGATCAATTCTTGCTTTTATGCAAGGAGGCGTTAATAAGGGATATGTATTTAGTATCCAAAATGATATGGAATTATGGTGTGAAAGTGGTCAACTAAGAATAGGAAATAATGCCAATGCTAGTTTAATTTTAAAAACAAATAATACAGATAGATTAACAATTAGTGGAACTGGTGATGCTACATTTACTGGTTCAAATTCTACTGATGTTGTTACTATTGCAGCAGCTACTGCAAAGCTAAGATTCCAACCTTATGCAAGTACGGGTGATTCACAAATATTAGCAGAACCAATAGCAGGTGGTAGTTATAATCCTTTAACATTAATAGGTAGTACAATTAAATTATTTGCATTTACGGGAAGTAATGAAATTCAATTATGGACAAATAATGCTCAAAGATTAACAATAGCTTCTACCGGTGCTGCTACATTCTCAAGTAGTGTACAAACAACTGATTTAAGATATAGTAGTAGTGGTTTTTTAACTTATGGTACAGGTACAATAGGTACAGAAACCTTTACTATTAGAAATGGTGCTGCAAGTCCTGCTTTAACAATAGCTTACGGAGGTGCTGCTACATTCTCAAGTAGTGTAACGGCAACAAGCGGAAACTTTACAATTGATGATGCAGCAACAAATAGTGTATTAGATATTTTAACATTAACACATACAACATCAGGAACTGCTGCAAGTGGATTAGGTGCTGGTATTTTATTTAGAGCAGAAAGACCTTCAAGCGGAATTGTTTTAAATAGAGGTGCAATTTATGGAGTATCAGGTACAGACCCAGATGATAATGGAGACTTAGCATTTTATACTTTAACAAATACAGGAGCAAGTGGATTTAGTGAAAAAATGCGTATAAAAGGAAGTGGTAGCGTTGGAATCGGAACTTCTGCGCCTACTGCAATTACAAACTATACAACACTTGACATAAGAGGAACAAATGGTTCATTACTATATATTGGTAATTCATCTGGTGCTTCTTTAAGATTTATTGGTGAAGGTGCAGAGGCTTATATGGATAATATTTCTACGGGTTCATTAATATTTAGAACATCATCTACCGAACGAATGAGAATCACATCGGGGGGTCAAGTAGGTATAAATACTTCTTCTTTTGATTTTGGCGAAAAATTAGGTTTATATAGTACAACATCATACACTTTACATTCAAAAAGAAGTGGTACTGGCTCAGAAGGTCACTTTGCTTTTTCAAATGCAAATGGTGGTGTTGGTTCAATTTTTACAAATGGTTCAAGTACTTCATATAATACTTCATCTGATTATAGATTAAAGCAAGACTTAAAGGAATATAATGGATTAAGTTTAGTATCAGCAATAAAGACTTATGATTACGAATGGAAGTCTGATAAGACAAGAGCATATGGTGTTATTGCACACGAACTTGCTGAAGTAATACCTTATGCGGTATTAGGAGAAAAGGATGCAGAAGAAATGCAACAAGTTGATTACTCTAAATTAGTACCTATAATGATTAAAGCCATACAAGAATTAAAATTAGAAATAGACGAATTAAAAAACAAATAGTTATATTTGCAGTAAAAATAAAAATTATGTTACAATTAAACGAGCAACACTTAAAAGACTTAAAGGCCTTCATTAACAAAATCCCTACGGAATTTGGCCTACCTTTATTAACTTTCTTTGGACAACTTGAGCAAGATCAAAAGCCTAAAGAAGAGCCTAAAAACGAAGATTAAAATGCAACAAGATAGCAGCCAAGCTTTGCTTAATACCGGCGTGTCAATGACCGCCGCGACTTTGTCAGTAACCCAAGTGCAACCTTTTGTAACTTTAGTAGCCGGCTTGGTTGCTATCATTTCGGGTTTTATGGCGATACGTTATTACTACAACGCTAATAAAAAAGTAAAAGATGAAATTCCTAAATAGTATTTATGGTTCATGGCTTAAGCTTGCGCTTACGGCAATACTTACCATGATAGTAGCTAAGGGCAATATCTACGAGGTAACCTTAGAAGAGTGCATAAGCGCTGCGGTAATATCAATTTTACCTATTATAGTTAATTACCTTAACCCCAACGACAAACGTTATGGCAACAAAGGCTAAACTATTTATAGTATATATAGTTATTTTAATAACTATATTTTTGATTGCGTGCAACCCTATTCGTAAGGCCGAGCGTTTAGTTTTAAACAATAGAGACGCTAGCAATAGAGTATTTAATACTTTAGCCCTAGAGCGTCCATGCGCTAACGATACTATGGTAGTAACCTTAAGCGATACAACAATACTACAAGACACAATCTTTGACTATAAGCGCGACACGATTAACAATGTTATAACATTGACTGAGAAAGGCAAAACCATAGTTAAAACTATTAAGGTTATAGACATTAAAACCGCTTATGTACAAGATACTCGTATGATAGCGATACTAAGCGATAGCGTGCGATATTACAAAGTATTATACCAAGCCGAGCATAAGTACAAGCAAAAGGCCGAGTCTCGTTTTTGGTGGCTTATAATCGCAGTAGTGGGTATATTAATTTTAAAACGTTATTTATGGTCATTTCTCAACACCTTATCTTAGCCGAACTTATTAGATCCGAAAGCGCCAAGCGTAACGGAATTACTAATATGCCAACGCCGGAGCATATCGAAAACCTAAAGGCCTTGGCCGAGAATATCTTTGAGCCTATCCGTACCGAGTTTAGAGTTCCAATTTACATAAGCAGCGCTTACAGATCCGCAGCACTCAATAAATTCGTTAAAGGGAGCGCTACCTCGCAGCATTGCAAGGGCGAAGCGATTGATATTGACATGGATGGCCATAGCCACAATATTAGCAATAAAGATATATTTGACTTTATTGTAGCCAAGCTACCATTTGATCAAGTGATTAATGAGTTTGACTATGCTTGGATTCATGTAAGCTATAAAAAAAACGGCCCACAAAGAAAACAAATCTTGCGAGCCGTTAAGAACAATAGCGGGGGAACTATTTACTTATAGAGTGTAAAATAGTAGCGTGATTCCTACCTAAGTACCTAGCAATTTCCATAGGTCTAAAGCCGTTTAAATAAGCATTTTTTACATAAGTATTGCGTAGGTCTACTATTTCTTGTATGCGTCTGCGTTGATTTATATATTTAAAAGACGTGTTATTATCTAAAAAATATTGTTCGCTCCATACGTTTAGAGTAACCTTTGGTTTTTTAGCCCTTGTTAATACTCGGTCAACGTGTACTACCTTTTCTATTATTTTAGGTGTAAGCCTAGGCTCAAGCATAACCTCAATACGTTTTAAAGCGTGTTCGTCGCAGCCGGTATATAATTTTATGTAATTAAGAATTTCCTTCATCGTTAATTTTTACTTCGTTAAACAATCCTAATAGTTCACTCGCTGCAACCCAATTTTTCATAGCGTTAAAGCTATCTAGGTCGTTTTGTAGTAAGTGTGTAACCTTTCCGACTAAGTCGATTTTTTCTATAATGGTAAGGTCTTGCCATTCTTGATGATTTGCCATGGTTATTGGTTTTGATTATTAATTAATGTTTTGTTCGCCTCGTCCTCTTCGTCCTCAAAGTCGCAATGCTCTAAGCATTCGGGACAAATATCTATTTCGGGCATGGTGCTATAAGCGCCGCAGCAAGTAGAGTAAGCCATAATTAAAAGTTTTTAAATTTTGAAATAAGCGTCGCAGTTAAGTACAACGTGATTGCTAGTGGAAGTGACACTATTATAAAAAATGTCAGTTCGTAAATAAATACTAAATAATTTTTCATAAGTTTTCCATTATAGCGGTTACTAAAAATGCAAAGCATACAATGATAAAAGCATACATTGGCTTAATACTTTCTTGAGCGTAACGCTCGTTTGCTTTTTGTTGTGGACTTTTTAACTTGTTCATGTTATTGGTTTTAGTTATGAAATCAAAGCTAAAACAAACAATCCGAATAAAAAAATATTTTTAATAAATTTTTTTAAAATGACTTAAAGTAAAGTCTTTTTTATTTTGCACCATGGCAAAAATGCGGTCTTCAATGCCGCCGGTAGTAAAAATCCAATAGACTTTAGACGCCTCGGTGCGGTCTTTAGTCTGCATTCTAGCCCTTGATTGCCAATAACTTACGGCGCTAAAGTCAATGTTATACATAACTAAAGCCTTGGCCGTGCTTAGGTTTATACCCTCCCGGCCGCTTTGTATTTGACTTATAAAGACTGCATCACCGGGTGTCTCGTTAAAAGCCATAGAATCCTCAATAATACGGCCCGCAAAGTGTACCCTTAGCTGCATACCCTCCGCAATGTACTTGTAAAATATAGCTATCTTTTGCCCTTTAAAACGTTCTTTGATAAATATAGCTTTAGTGTCGTCAAACATTATAGCATTACCATCCTCGGTCTTAACCGAGCCGCTGCATATTTGATGTATCTTTTGCATTTCTTTAACCGAAGTATCCGCTAAAACTACCGCGCCATCCTTAGTCTTAAATAACTTATCCTTCTTAATCTTGTCTACGGCCCACTTAACTTTATCCGACATAGGTACATATAAAATAACTTCTTGAACTAAAGACTCAAAGCCGGCCTCTTCTTGCGTATAAGTTAACAACAAGTGTTGTATTTCGGTTTGGATGCGTTCTTGCTTTACGTGCGTATAATCCGGGACTTGCATATTATATAAGAACTTTGTCTTAGGTATGCCGTACTCTTTATGCCATGCGTAAAAGTTTTTAAATTCTTTAAAAGGGCTAAAGCTGCTTACATAAAATTGATAATAAAATTGCGCGTATGTTTCGGGCGATGGCGTACCGCTTAAATATATTACCGGCTTGCCTAAACATATCTTCTTTAATTCAGTTACCCGGTTGCTTGGCTTTGGAAATTGGCCTAAAGCATGGGCCTCGTCTACTATGATAAGATCGTAATTATGTACGCATTTATGTACGCTTTCGTAGTTTATAACAAGTAGATCGTATAAACAATTTGACTGCTTAAAATCATCTTCAATGCTACTTATAGCTTTTTTCTTAGTGACAAATAAAACCTTCTTAGCGCCATATAAACTAGCAATGTGCAAGCTTGTTATAGTCTTGCCCGTGCGTACTTGCATAGCTAAATAAACTAGCTTAAATTCCTTAAGTATATTAATGGCTTGCTCCGCTATGTCTACTTGGTAGTCTCTTAGTTGCATAATATTGTTTTAAAAGATAAGGCCGGCAAATCAAATTCTATAATAACCCGTCTTGTAACGGCTCGTCTTCTTTTTGATCCACGCGTCTATAACCCTCTTTCCAAAGTATGCGTGTAAGTACAACGGAGTTTTTAACTATCGTAGCCTCCGAACTTCTAGGATATTGGCAGTGCAAAATTTCATGTATTAAAATCTCAAGGTGCTTTTTGCCTTTAAGGCGCTCGTCTATTTCTATAACACCATCCCTACTAGCAAGGCCGTGCGCTTGCTCCCGTCCAAGCTTACGATATATAATTTTTATGTTAGGCATTCTTTTTTAAATCTATTTCATCAAGCCTATCTATTTCATCGCTTGGAGTAAATATAATTTGCCCGCCACGTACCTTTGCCAAGTATCGTCGTATTTCTAATTCAAGGCCATGCACTTCGGCTAGCTTATTAGTAAGCCACATTTCTTGCTCTGCTAATTTCATTTTGTTAAATAACTTTGGAAGTTTCATACTCTAGTTTTATTAGTAGGTCAATATAATGCCTTGCTTTTTTTAAATCTTCGATGCCGTTTTTATTTTTATGTCTCATTACGTACTTAATAATATTGCCCTCAATAAAAGGAATACTATTTGTATGGATAAATTCGGTTGGTTGTATCTTATAAATTGTATAATGATCGCCACCTACTTGTCCGTCTTGCGGTGAAACTTCCCACACGTCTTGCATTTTAAAATTAATTTTATGGTTCCGCTTGCTAATATTTGTCTGCTATGTTTTTGCAAATCGTCCGATCCACACTCCGGGCAACTACCTTTATACTGACCAAAGATAACGCCATAGTGCGTCTTAGCAACTATGTGATTATTTAAAAGCTTGTGTACTTTCTCTAAAAGTATTACGTCCATAATACAATACTTAACCATCTTAGCAAGTGCAACCTTATCGTTTTTTAAAGCTATGTCTTTCCATAAATCAAATTCGGTTTTAATCTTTTGTCCGATGCCTAAATATTGCGCGATGTAATTAAGCTTATTACTATTAAATTTAAACTTACTGCGTGCAACTTTTAAAGTATCAATCGTTGTGTAACTTGGAAACATATCAATACCATGAAATAAACAACGAGTGCGCACCCATGCAAGGTCAAACTTATCGCCGTTGTGTCCAATTGTTTCGTCGGCGGTGTTTAAGACTTTAATAAAGTCGGTAAGCATTTTTTTATCGTTTTGCTTAGCGTCCCAAGTAAGCGAGTGCGTTTCTTTTTCGTCTTCCCACTTATAACAGATGCAAATAATTGCACGCTCTTTAATGATATTTTGCGGCCCGATATTTAGTTTATAGCCACTCTGCCAAAAGAAACCGATATTTGCACTTGTTTCTATGTCAAAGTATAATCGTTTTCTTTTGGTTGTCATGGCGTAAAGTTATTACTTTTTATGACTTAATTGGTAACTAAATTCTTTTGGCTTGTCGCCTTCATGTTCGGCGTGCCATAATTGTTGGACGGCTTGGAATAATGACCATTGCTTAGTAGTGTCCATTTCGGTAACCATTTGCCATCCTTTACCTTGCACCTCGCCTTTTTTACCGCTTGTCCTAGTTTTTGAGTTAAGCCATAAAATAGCCACGCCGTCAACTTTTGGCAAGCTTGAGGATAGTTTAGACGCGCATTTCATATAGAGTTCACGATAAGCCGCTAGTTGCAGCCAATAGCTATTATAGATGCCGTTGCTTGTTTTTATATCTAGCACGTAAGTCTTGCCATCAATCGTACAAATACGATCAATGGTTCCGGCAAAGCCTAGGCCACCGCCTATAAACGTTTGCTCTATTAAGTGATGCTCCGGCTTATGGTTAACGCTAAATTCAACATAACGCTCAAACATACTCCATTCGTCCAAAGAGTATCTAGGCTTGCCGTATTCATCAAGCAAGGTACATTCTACGCCGTTGTCGTAGTCTTCGGTAAGTTGGTGAACTGCGGAACCGCGCTTGCCGGCTGCGTCTCTAATTTCGTCGGCCTTTGATCCTACCTCTTTCATCCACATAATAAGTTGTGGTGGCTTTGGGTATGCCTCAAGTAATGTTGTGGCGCTTGGGAAATAGTTGCCGTTTTCATCGGTATAAAAACGGCCGTCTTTGAAAGTAAGTTGATTGGACTGAAGATTTTTGATTAGCATATAATTTCTTTAATGGTTATTTCATCGGTTTTTTCTTTACCGCCGTGTGCTGCTATTTGCTCGGCCACCTTTTCGGCTTTCTCTAAAGTGTCAAAACCTTGTATGAACTTGCCGTCAATGCGGATAAAGTACCTTGTCTCGTTATGTAGCAAATTTGTTTCGCTAGTTATTTTTATTACGGGCATAAAATATATTTTATAAGTTTAAAAATTGTGGCTCTTTGTCCGGAAGCCACAAACCGGTAACCAATAATCGTCCAACTAAAAAGGCGTTTCGTCGTCGTCATGTGGCGCCGTCGATAAATCTTTTAATACCTCTTCAAATAAATTAAGGGCCATATTCTCTAAGTATATCATCATATCGCTATCGTCCCATTGCTCCTTACCTTTGACTTTTATCTTAGTCATTTGAGGCAAACCTTTAGGATCTTCTTTTGTATAATATGGTGCAATCTTTTCGCCATCTTGATACAAGGTAATACCGGTAATAGTTTTAGTAGGGTCGACTTTGTCCTTCATGGCCCATGGCATAAACCTAAGTTCTTTGTCTAAGTCAATGTTAGGCAACGCCTTTAAAAAACTAGATGCGTAACGGCTTGAGTAAGGTAGACTGATTACATAATAATCGCCTTGTTCTTGGAACCTTAGTTGCCATTGCTTACCATAGTCATTCTCGCGTGTGGTAATGTTATCTAGCTTTGCGGTAAGATCCTTAAACCTTTCCTCAAATACTAGCTTGCCGGTTTTTGTTAAGCGCTCCGATGTGCGCTCGTTTGGTTGCTTGTGTTGGCGTACTAAGTTGCCATCCGCAACATTGAGGTAAATTGTGTTAACACCTCCTAAATTTGATAAAGCCATAATATAAATATCGTTTGTTTTATAACGACAAAGCAAATGTAGTTATTGTTTTTGAATAAAAAAACTTTTTTTTTAAATTTATTTTATTTATGTTTGCAGCAAATCAAAAAATATAACATGAAAAAAGAAACCCGCGGCCGTAAGGCGCTACCCACAAAAGAAAAAAAGCAACCATTATACATAATGGTAAAGCAAAAGTTTATTAAAGAAGTTAACCCTAAACTTAAAGAACTTGAGAGAGAGTATTCTACAAAGTAAAGTGATCCGGCACTTTGAGTTACTTGGTTGGTATGTCGTAAAGATAATACAATGCAACAAGAACGGAATGCCCGACCTTATGCTGCTTAAAGATGGTAAGACATTTTTTATAGAGTGCAAGGCCGAGAAAGGTAGACTAAGTGAGTTGCAGAAATACCGCCACGAACAATTAGAAGAGTTAGGATTTGAGGTAAGAACAATTTATAAAATGCAAGAAATTTAACCAATGATTAAAGCAGCCAACTATTACACAAAGCAAGGATTCTCCGTTATACCAATCGGAGAAAACAAACGCGCCGTTTTTCCTTGGACGGAGTTCCAAAGTAAGATCATGGACGATGGAACTATTAAGGCCCAATTTAATAACGAGCGTTGCAAGAACATCGCTATTATTGGTGGCGGTGTTTCGGGTGGCCTAGAAATTATAGACGTTGATCTTAAGTACGACGTAAGCGGTAACCTTTGGGATAGGCTCAAAGATGCACTTACGGATCTTATGCCGTTACTATATGTGGTGCGTACTAAGTCCGGCGGCTATCATCTTTACTATCGATGCGAACTTGTTGAGGGCAACCAAAAGCTAGCCATGCGTCACGCTACCAAAGACGAACTAATAGACACGCCACACGCCAAAGAAATAGTTTTAATAGAAACTAGAGGCGAGGGCGGCTATGTGTTAGCACCGCCATCGGAAGGTTACACTAAAGAGCGCGAGTTTAAAGTTAACTTAATAACCTTAGAGCAACGCGATAGCATTCTATCTATTTGCCGTAGTTTTAACGAGGTAGTAAAAGAAGTACGTGCGCAAGTAGTGGCCGACTCCGAAGCCTACGCGACAACACCTTGGGACGATTATAATTCTAAGTGCGACGTAGTTAAGTTGCTTGAGTCTAACGGGTGGACGTGGATTGAGACAAGGGGCGAGCGTGACTTTCTTAAGCGTCCGGGTAAGACTGACTCACACATAAGCGCCGACTACCATAAAGGCCTTGGCTTGTTTAAAGTCTTTAGCACATCGACGCAGTTTGAGACGGGTCGAGGTTATAAACCTTTTGCCATCTATGCAACGCTTGAACATAACGGGAACTTTAGCGAAGCGGCTAAGCAACTTATTAAAGACGGCTACGGCGAAGGGCGCAACAAAGTTAGTGTTAACATTAAAAAAGATTACCTAGGTAAAAAAGACGAAGGCATAGACTCCGAGAATATCGCAGCGTTTATAAGTCAAAAGCATAAGCTTGATATTAGTAAGGCAAAGATATTAGTTAACGACTTAGACAATGACACACAAACGGAACTGCTTACATTTTGGTCGGTTACCAAAGGTGTTATCGCAATAGATCGCTACAAGCTTATAAACCTTTTAAGTATGGAGGGTGGCTTTTACTTATACTACTACGACAAAAAGCTTAACTATCAATTAGTGCGTATCGTCGATAACTTTGTGAGCGAGACAAACATGGAGCAAATAAAAAAGTTTTTAATAAATTACATAGACTCTATTCCTTACGATAACTTTGACGGCATTAATAAAAATAGGCTACGTGAAATAATCTATAAGGGTGCCGACGCATATTTTAACAAGGGCCTCTTTGAGTTTATGACTAACATAGAGTTAAAACTTCTTAAGCATACTAGAGACTCGGCATACTATCCATTTTTAAACGGCGTGGTGCATGTAACTAAAAACAAAAAACAACTGCTAAAATATGGCGCTATAAATATGCACGTATGGCGCGAGCAAGTTATTCCATACGAAATAAATATAGATCAAGACTTAGACCTTAGCAACGTAGCTTACCTAAAGTTTATACAAAAGATAAGCAACGACGAAGCCACACGCACGGAATATACTAAAGCACTTATCGGCTACCTACTGCATACCTATAAAGATCCTACAAAGTCTTTTGCTATTATCTTAGCTGAAGAGACCGAAGACGAAGCCGAAGGCGGTGGCGCCGGTAAAGGTTTATTCTTTAAGGCAATAGGTAAGCTTATTAACTTAGTGTCAATAGATGGTAAGAACTTTAAGCTTGATAAGTCCTTTGCGTTTCAAAGGGTAGAGTTATCGACACAACTAATAGTTATCGAGGATTGCCGTAAGAACGTAGACTTTGAGGGATTCTATTCTAAGATTACCGAAGGGGTAACCATAGAAAAAAAGAACAAAGACGAAATATATATAGGTTATGAAGATGCGCCGAAGTTTGGCTTTACTACCAATTACACTATAAATTATAGCGGCGGTCACGGCAAGCGTAGGGTTAAAGTCTTAGAGTTTAGTAACTTTTTTAACCATGACAACACACCTTTAGACTTCTTTGGTGGCAAGGCAATGTTTAGCAATGATTGGGATAGAGACGAATGGAACCGCTTTTATAACTTTATGATTGACTCGGTGCAAAACTACCTAGCAAACGGAATACCAAAAATAGATAATAGTCAAACGATTAATCGTAAGAATATTAAGCTTAACTTTGGCGAAGACTTTTTAGATTACTTTGAACTTATAGAGTTTGATAAGTGGATGGAATTTGGCAACGAATACCTAAACTTTTTAAATACTAATGACCTAGAGAAAAAAGATTATAGCCAAGTAAAGTATAAAAAAGGTCTTAAGGTTGCTGCGGATATATTTAGTATTGACATAGAAACAAGACGAAACAGACAAAATAATAACAAGAATGAATTTAAAATTACTGCTAGAATTTGACAAATGGATTAAAGAAAACCCTAAAGGGGGTATATTTGTACGCGGTGTACACGCTTTTAAAGTTTCTGTACGCGGTTTCTAAAAATGATAACTAATTGATTATCAATATGCGGGACTCGATGTACGCGGTGTACTAGGTTTTTTAAGAAATTAAG
>Ga0208975_1000171_pt1 | contig 34690 bp, 68 predicted proteins | sample GreLakmeER78MSRF_FD_187700 | JGI IMG/M metagenome (GOLD analysis project Ga0208975, IMG submission 187700) | Freshwater lentic microbial communities from great Laurentian Lakes, MI, USA - Great Lakes metaG ER78MSRF (SPAdes) | ecosystem: Environmental > Aquatic > Freshwater > Lake | place: Great...
ATTTAATGTGGCCCCAGTACGAGGTTTAAATGTTTTAGTCTTACGTTTTTCGGTATCTTTGGACATTTTGGGCCTACCCTGACCTGGAACTCCTGGTAAAGATTCTGGCGAATCTTTTACCAACTTCGTTGTAGGAACAAGAGAAGAAGGATTGGCTAGCGGTTTAGGTGCAGTCTCCATTTTTAGATCGTATAATGTTTTTTCTCCCTTTTTCTTAGTTTCTAAATCTAATCCAACTTGACTTGGGGTAGCAACGCCAGTTTGTAATACAATCTTTTTAAGACTATTCTCAAATTCTGGATCATTCCAAGGACCAGCTTTGGGAACTCTTCTTTGTGATGTTCTTTCTCTATTTTCACGATTAATTCTATTCTTTTCCATATCTGGATCAAAGCCAAAGATTGTTTGGAGTAATTCGTCACTAATAAGATTACGGTCAGCTAATTGAATTAGTAATGCTTTTTCTGTATCTTCATTACTTAAATCCATTCTATCAAATTCTATTTTTGCTGGGTATTTGAAACCCATAGCTTTTTGTACTATCTCTATCTCTCTGGTCCAAAATTCTGTAAGAACTCTACGACCATATTCTAATCTTTGTGTTAAAGTTTTGAGACTAATAAAATTATTGGTTGTTCCTGATGCTCCGTATGTTCCTGTTAATGTTGGAGGAATTCCTAATCCAGCATAAATACTATTTAAGTGTGGAGTATATTTAGCTTCTCCAAGAAATTGATGAACAGCAGTTTTGCTTTCTATAAGCTCAATATCTGGTCCCCAAATTAAATCCATTGTACCACCACCAACATTGTTTTGTAAAATATTTGATAGTTTTGATGCTGCTGCTTTTGTAGGAGCAATTTTATGTTCTAAACTACCTAATTTAAAAATACGAATATTAGAAATGGCTCCGTCAAGAGCGGCTAAGTCTGCTAATTTAAGCTTCTCGATAATATTTATATCATCCATAATAGCATATATCATTGGATAGGCCCAAATTTGCCAATCGTCTTTTTTATAATGAAATACTAAAGTTTTATCAGCATCTAGAACATAAGAAGTTTTATTTTTGGCTGCTTGTAAAATATCTTCTGGTAGTTGTGAGATAATATTTCTTTCTAGATCATTCTTTGGACTATTAATAGTTTTGCGTAATTGTCCTGGCAATTGAATTTCATAAATTCTTTTCCCAACGAATGACGATAAACTATCACCAATTACGTCAACGTAATAAGGATCTATAAAAGTATATTTCCATGGTATTTCCCTTTTTTCAATAATAATATCATCCTCATACAATGATATATCAGCTCTGCCTGACGCTTTATATAGATTATCAGAAGTTTTTTTAGAAATTTTTGCTGTTTGTCTATTGATAACTACATTTCCAACACGATAAACATTATTTAAAAATCTTTCTGATCTTTCTTGTCCATGAACCTTTTGGAACCAATTACGATAGAATCTCTCCACTTTCTTGGTTCTGTGTACTAATCGTATGCCCTGACTTGCAAAATCACCCATCAAATCAATAACATTTTTTACTAAACCAACTCTTTGATAAACAATATCAGCAGTACGAATAATATTTTTTATTTGAGTTGGAACAGATTCGCTTGGCCTAAAATAGTCATAGTCTGATCTAGTTAATCCTGGTCTACCAGATGTATTGTCTGTTAAATTAGAAAAATCTCTACTATATCTGGCGTAACCAGTAGTTCTATGAATGCCATCATATTCGTTTAAAGATGCTGAAGATTCATTTAAAGCGCTTTTTTTAGAATCTAAATCATCACCCCATGTAACATAAGCTTCAACCTTATCGGCATTAGGATCTGCGTCAGGAATACTATTGTTCTTTCCGGGTTGTTTTTTGGGCATAGTTGTATTGCATTTCTATTATAATAGGATTATAGATTTTATATTTTATAATACACTATTTTTTATAAATACCAAGGTATAAATCGCTATTAGCAGAATTTGTGAACCATGACGGTCCTCTGTATAAGGTTTTATCGGTGTCAGAATAATAATTCTCTTTGGTTGATCCGATAACATCATAAGAAACTGGAGCATCAGCTCTGCTTACGGATCGTGCTATAGAATTAGCTATTACTAAAGCACTATATCGGTCTTTTCTTAATCTTCCTCTTTTGCCATTAGAAATCTTTACTTCTGGAGTGTCCCATCTTTCTCTAGCTCCGGAACTATTACTAGTTTGAGTCATAACAATAGTTGTTAATTCATTTTTAAGTTCTTCTATTTCTAGAATACATTCGCTTAAAGTATCATAAATTGGGTCTAAATCACTACCAATTATATCTTTAGATTCATTAGCCAGGGCTAATCCTAGTGTTAAATTATCAAATGATGGGAATAATAATACTTTATCTTCAAAATCTTTTCTAAGACCATGATTAGCATGACTAGTCCACTCTGCTCTAGCAAATTGAATTAGATGTAAAATGTGTAATCCTGCTTTATTATCAGTATCTTTGCTTTTATTTAGGTCAATAATTGGCCAAATTGGCAATTCATCAGGATTAATTTTGCTAGTATCGTGTAAAGCTTCTTCTATAGCAACGCCTCCTCCCTGAGCATCAATTCCTATATATTCACATGGAAATACTTTCATTAAATTTCTAATTTTTCTAGCACAAAAACCATAAAAATCATTTTCGTTTATTAATCCTGTTTGTTGTCGTTGTTTAAAATTTGATCTATTAGTGGTCCAACAGTAAACAATTCTACTATGATTAGGATGAATTTCTATAACTACTATACTAAAATTATCTTGTTCGCTAGCTGGGTCTATACCATAAATATATTTTTTATCGGCATCCCCTGCTATTTTAGCATCAAATACTATATTTTGATTATTAATTGTAATAGGATTTTTAATATTAGCCACACAGCTTTCTATTAAACTTCTACGAAAAAATCCACTACTATCTTTTGTAAAACACGCTGCATATTCCATATTATATATGCCACTATGAATAGTAGCTTTGGCTCTAGCAACTTGTCGATCATCCATAAAGCCTTTTGGTATAAGCTCGTAGGGCATTCTAACTATACTATAGTCCTTCCAATTAAAATTAGATGGAACTTCACCTTTAAATAATTCAGATAATTTTTTATCGTCCCCACGACTTTGAATAATAGATTTGTATCTTTCCCAGTAAGCAGCAAAATGTTTAAAAGAATAGTCTGCTGTTCCGGCTACGATAGCTTGATTACTGCGTCTATATTGAAGTTCTTCCATTTCTTCGGACCATATGCCCAGCTCTTTCATTAAGTCTTTTTTAGCTTCTGCCTTAACATTACCAATAGGATCGGCAGATACAGCAGCAAATCCCGATACCACAGTTTCATATACTTCTGGAGATATTGACGCAAATTCGTCAGCAATAATGATATGTGCTCTTAAGCCTCTAATTTTACTTCCATCACCAAGAGGAATAGCAATAGCCCAACTATCTCCATATCTCATGGTACATCTATCAACATCTCGTCTGGGTCCATCGTCGTTACTACTAAAAATACTCCGTATAATAGATGATTTTCTCCATATGGTTTCCATGTATTCAAAAATAACTTTACTTTGTCTAAATGCTGCACCAACTATAACAATTTTTGTTCCTGGTATAAAAATACATTTTAATGTACAATATAATGCTAGTATAAAAGATTTACCAAAACCTCGGCTAGCAATAAACATTGGAAATGGCCTGCTCCAAAATTCTTCTAAAATAGCTAGTTGAATAGGATGCAATTCAATATCCATTAATAGTCTAGCAGTAATACTAAAATTAGCAGGATTTCTCATTATTCTTAATAAATGTTGATCGGGATTCTCAATATCTTTTTGAGCCCTATGAATCATTAAATTATTAGGTAGTGATAAAGTATTAATATTACCTAGTTTTAGCCAGGCATTATCTAATTCATGATGATCTGCCATAAGTATGCATCTCGTTTACTCTTTTAATAATAGAAAAAGCCATCTCTTCTGCTGCTATAGGATTGTCGCAAAAAATTACATGAATATTATATTTAGTTTGTAGTTCGGTTAAATATTTAAGAATATATGGTGGCCTTATTTTAATTTTGCTCCATACTCTTGATGGAACATTAGATCCTCGTGGATAGTTTAATACATCTTGTAAACTAAATTCTAGTAATATAAATTTATAAAGATAGTTGGACATTCTATCTAACTCATCTTTAAAACGTGGTTCTGATATATTATTGGCTATTTCACTAACAGAATTTTTACGCTCAATACAAAGCATATTCTCAAGCCCCTCTATTGAATAATCTCCAGTATCAAGCTTTTTCTTAATAGTATTACAAGACGCAAAAGCCCATGGCTTTTGTTCTCTAGTATCAATAATAATATTAAAAGTATATTTACTATCCATAACAAAACTCTAATAACTCTAAGGATCTTTGTTTAATAATACTATATTGTAGTGGAAGATTCTGTATCTCTAGTTCTTGTAATCGTTTAATGTCTTTTATTAATGATTTTAATGTTATTTTTAAGTTTATATTAAGCTTTAATAGATTAATTAATACATTATTGTATACTAGACGAGTTTTATATATTCCAGATAAAATTAAAGTATCTATTAAATATTTGATATCTTTATCGTAGATAGTATACTTATGAATACAGTATGCTATAACAGCTTCTATTTTAGGAATATTAAAATTTAAACCATTATATGGTAAAGTATGATATTCATTATTATAAAGTTCTTTGTAATATAAATCATTATTCATATTATAAATACTAAAATTAAATTTATGTAAATATTTAAATGTTAAAATTTGATCAACATATCCTATGTGGGCCACTGGTTGAAAGTTATGAATCAGACTATAACATATGTTAACAAATAGATCAGAATCTGTTACTAAGGAGCAAGTTTCAAATGTTGTTGGATATGTAAAAAATAAATCTTTGGAATAGTTAAATAGATATAATGGTAAAGCACTATCTAAACCTAATATAGCATCATAGTTATAATCATAATTAATAAAATAAGAAGATAATATAAAATTATACAGATAGGGGTTATTTGTTGATGTCATTATTTAATAATAGTTTTAAAAAGAATAGCTCGTAGTTTTCTTCATTATTTTTAATTAAATCATGATGATATTTGCAAAGTGTTATTCCGTTGGATGGATGAAATCTTAAGCCGGGATAATCCGACCATTTTTTTATATGGTGAGCATTTAATTTTTTATGAGGTTGAGAACAGTGGGGCCACTTACATTTATGGTCATCTCTTTTAAAAATAGATTTGATCCATTCTTTATATTGTTTATCATAGAATCTACGCATCGTCGTTAGCCACTGATTCTGCGTTAAGAATTGGCCTATCTAGCTGACCATCTTGATATGAGTGTAAGTCATATAAGCTACCTTTAAATTTGTCGGTGGCCATCTTTAGAATTTCTAGTTGACGACCCTCTTTTTCTCTAATCTCTTCGTCTTCAAGCATTCGTATTAAACCAGCCCAGCTACTTTTACCATCCTCGATTCTTTTAATTCGCTGTTCTCTTGTGGCCTTAAGATCTTTACTAATTTTTTGTTGTTCACTTAATAATTTAGTATATTCGTTAGTATAACTGGCTATGCTATTTCGGGCAAAACTTAGTTGAGTTTCAAGATTGGCCAGCTTTGGAATATCTCGGTCACTTTCTTCTTTTGAGTATTCTTGATCAACAGCTTTTTGAAGTTTTTCAGTTTCCGCTATGTGTCTTTTTCTTTCTTTCATGCTTCGATTAATAAGAATATCAATAGTTATAAATTGTTTAATTTGTAGTTCTTCTGCGGGCAAAACGTCTTCTCTGAATTGTTTAATAAGATTAACCCATGTATTTTCAAAATATTCTAATTCGCCCGTTTCAGTATCAAATTGTCTGGTAATTTCTATCCAAAAAGACTTGGATCTTAATTTTAATTTAAGAATTTCATTTTCTTGTTGAATTCCTTTGGGTTGTAATAAAGCTTTACTCTCAATATATTTTTTAATTGGTTCTGTTGTGCGATTTAATGCAGAAGCAATGTCCTCTATACTGGTGGTTTCTATATAGTCGGAAATATATTTTTCTTCTTCTAAACTAAGCTGTCCTCGTTTTTTGCTCATAGGATTAATCTTTTTTAAAGTTTGGTAAAATATTATTTTTTATATAGTTTTGTAGTTTAGTTTTATCGTTCTTGGATATTTTAGCTCCATATTTTAGTTTTAAATAAATTTCCCTATATTTAGTGGGCAAATTATCTTCTAAATAGTCAATAATATCCTGATTGGCTATGCTATTAATAAAATTAGATGGTTGAACTGGATCATTATTCTCCATGTATCCTGGCTTCATAATATTCTTTTTACTATTATTGCGCTTAAACCATATTTCATAAGCATGACAATTAGACTTATCTTTAAACTGGGCGCAATCGGATTCTTCGTTATTTGGTCTATATAATGGACAAGTTAAACAAGGTTTATCGGGCCTTTGATAGTGATCTCTTTTATAATTAAATAAACGATTTCTAACATGTGTCCATAAGAAATTTTCTAGTGGCCTAGAATGATCATATTTTTCTAGTCCTTCAATAGCAAAAATTGCTGCTTGTTGTTTCATATCATCAACATCATGATATCCAAATTTAAATTTATAAACTAATTTTTTAGTTATAATATCTAATGTTCTAAGAAAATCTTCTTCTGAAACAGTATTATTTTTGATTATTGGATTGTTCGGTTTTTTGCTCATTAAGTAATTCTGCTATAGTTTTATGTTCCTGAATATCTTCTTGTTCTAAGTCCTTAGTAACATCTACTTTAGAAGATGCTATAACTTTTATTGTGGAACCAACCACATTATATACAATTTTGTTCATAAAAAACTCGTTTGTTGCATAGATAAAAAGCTGGCCTATAATATAATTATTATAGGATAAGTTACACCAATGTAAAGTGAGACACTAATAATGAATAAAACATACAAAAAATGGACAGAAACTGATCTAGAATTTATTCGTGCCAACTATAATACTATGACAGATAAAGATATGTCGGAGACACTATCCAAGATTTCTGGTCAAAGTATTAGTATTAGTATGGTACGAAGACAACGACGCAAGCTGGTACTAGGACGCAAAAGAGGCAGACCAAGAACTTCAGCAGTATAGTTAATGCAGAAGGGGTGGTCTAAGTTAATACACCAAAATAAGCCATATTAATAATATAATGTGGCTTTATTCTTTATCTAGATCTTCATCATTATCAGGAACTGGTTGATTGTTTAATAATTTGGTGGACTTTTTAATAGCTCTATTAATTAATATTTTGCCAATCATATCAACAAATGGTAAACCTCTTCTTTGAGCTTCTTCTCTTAACCAGCCAACAATAGTATCAACATTCTGAGAACACCACTCATTACCTTTAGCATTCATGGTTAATGCGTGTCTACGACACGAACAATTATCGCTCATATGAATGCCTATGGATTTAATCATGCTGGCTAATACTGTTCCTGGAGCATAAGGATCTTCTTCCATAGTTCGTGGAAATAATGATCTTAAAGTTTTAGCAGGATCGTCGCCTAAGATTTGTAATAATCTATTTTCTAAAACATTTTGATTCCAAAAACCATTAAGCTGATCATATGATGATGATGTAAATAATTGAATAGGTAGTGGAAAATATTGTATAGCTACGCTAATAATTTGTTTAAGTGGGTCTATAGTATATAAAAGATTCAACTCATCGGTAATTATTGGTGGGGGTTGATTAACTTTGCCATTATTGTCAGAAAATGGTGGGGGAACAATAGTTATAGATTTAGCTAGTTTCATAAAATATCCTTGAAATTTCCTATGAGATGACAGCTGAAGTGTTAGTATTTTATAATAATCGGCTAATTATAGGTGTCAAGAAAAATAAAGAAGTGAGGTATTTGTGGTAAAGATTCAGCGTATCAGATATTTGCTTATGTATCATGTTATCTATGTTCTAACAATAGGATTGTAGGATTTTAAGCAGAAGGTGTGGTACAAATTAATTAAAGGGTAATTCTAAAATCATTCTTGATTTTGTGATTTTCTGTCGTAAGATACACAACATATTGTGGCTGGAAGCCTAAAATGAAAGGACTCAATCATGCAAAAACGCTCTTTGCTTTTTGAAAGTTTAGAATCTAGAAGAGTATTATCTAATACTGTTATTGCTATAATTGATAGTGGTACAGATACGTCTCATCCTTACATTAGTTCTCACCTATGGACCAATCCTGGAGAGATTGCTGGTGATAATATTGATAATGATCATAATGGATATGTTGATGATATTCATGGATGGAATTTTGTAGAAAATAATAATAATGTACAGGATGGATATGGTCATGGTACGGCGGTAACGGGTCTGGTTGTGGCTAATAATGTTTCTGATGTAATGATTTTAAGATTTCAAAATAATCAGGGATTAGGATTTACCGGCGAAGCTATTAAGGGTATAGAATATGCTACCATGATGAAAAGAGACTTTAATATTAATGTAGTAGCTATTAATGCTAGCTGGGGTGGCGGATTAGGATATTCTAGTTTATTATATGCTGCTATTAATAATGCTGGAACTAATGATATAGCTTTTGTGGTTGCTGCTGGCAATAGTGGTGCGGATAATGATGCTGTTCCACGATATCCTGGATCTTATGATTGTTCTAATATTATTAATGTGGCGGCGGTGACTGATCAAGGATATTTGACATCATATTCTAATTATGGAAAAAATAGTGTAGATTTGGGGGCCTATGCTAATGGAGTAAATACTACTTTTCCTAATAATAGTTATGGATCTTTTGCTGGTACCAGTGCTGCTGCTCCTAGAGTATCTAGCTCTGTAGGTTATTTAAAATCTCAGAATCCTTCATGGAGTATTGATCAGGTTAAAAGCTATATATTTAGTACTGTAGAAAAAAATAATAGTTTAGCAGAGAAGATTGTTAGTGGGGGAGTATTAGATAAGAGTCTAGTTTTTAATGTTCCAGAACCCATCAAGACTCCAGCTTCTATAAGTCTACCAGTAATTAGTACTCCAATTGGTAACGTGGAAGTTTTATCATTAAGAAGAATTAAGGGGTGGGCTTTTAATAGTGATAGTGGATCCAAGCCAGTTGTAGTAAAAATTTTTATAAACGATGTGATGGTAAAAATTTCAGTAGCTCGAAGTTATAGAGGAGATTTAAGAAGTAGTTTAGGGTCTAGCTACCATGGATTTAATATGAAGCTAAATCCCAAGTGGTTTGTTGTTGGGGAAAACAGAGTAAGTGTGAAAGTGGGAGATAATGTGATATGGAGTGGAAAGATTAATAAATAGTGGCTAATAAACTGGCCAATTATTTATTGAGGTCGGCTATTGTTTTTAGACCACCCGGCGATTTTCAAAAATTTCTCAAGGTAAGGCGAAAAAACGAAAAAACCCCCCTTCTTCTAGTCAGTGTCTGGTCCTAGTCTGGTACCAATGAGCGACCACTTTTCGTAAGTAGTCTGGTCGTAAGGACTTAGTATTGGTTTATGCCCAAAAATTTGATGTAAGTGCTTATGCTGTAAGGACTTATGACGAGTTTTGACGCAAAGACTGTGCCACAAAAATTTTTCTCGTTTGGCATGAAATTATATTCGAAAAATTGCAAAGATTTCTCTTGAAAGCGTCGATAAATACTGTATAATGAAAACACAAGAGAAAAAGAAAGAAAGAGAGAAAGAAAATGAAGAATACGAAAATCATCATGAATCGCAAAGAACTTGACGAAATCCTCTATGGTGAGAACAGTGTTTCTCCCGATACTTTTGTGGATTCGGAGTATGCGATTGGTGGAGAATTGCTTGAAGAAGCAAGAAACAACAACAACTCTATCGAAGACTTCTTCCCTATGGGAGATGAGGGAGAGTATATCGAAGTGGATAATGATGGATATGTAATCGCAGATTTCCTGTATTACTAGGGGAAAAAACGTACAGTAGTGTACAAAAAACTCGACGTAAACCCTTACCGCGTAAGGAGTTACAGCGAATTTTTGCCGAAAAATTTGACGTAAGTACTTGCAGCGTAACGACTTACGCTCAGTATTTTGTCTTTTATTATCTATCTTACCACACAGCAAATATCGTGCCATAAAAATTTTATCCATTTGGCATGAAATTATATTTGAAATTTTTCAAGATTTTGCTTGAAAGCGTCGAATATATCTATATAATCAAAGCATCAAGAGAAAAGGGAGAGATGAAAATGAAAATCGGTGAATTTGTTTTTGCGGAATATGATAACGGTGAAATCGTGAACGGCGAAGTGATCAACGTTCGCATGTTCGGTGATCGGATGCTGTTGACGGTAAAGGCCGATCAAGGCTATCGTTCGATCTATACCGATAAGTGTGTGACGCTCGAAGTTATGGAAGCCTCTAAGTAAAAAGGAAATAGTAATGGAAAAGATGATCGACGAGAATGGAGAGGAATGGATTGTGGGTTATGGAGAGGATGACGCTATGGATTTCGACGATTATTCGTGGGATCCGATCATGGGTGATTCCGAAGATGATGTTGAAACGGATGATGTGTGGCTCGATGATTTCCAAGGCGAGGAGGATTGGGCATGACTCAGGAAATTCGTGATCTTGCAAATTCGCTTGGGCTTGTTGTGGCAAGCGTTTGGGATGGATATTCTCGCAAATGGATCGTAAGCGAACGGGATGGATACTGTACGCTGTTCACCACGAACGACTACGATACGCTTGTTCAGGGATTGAGGGATGGGGGAAAGTTTCGACCACTGTAAATCCGTATACTACTGTACAAAAACTCGACGCAAACCCTTACTGCCGAAGGAGTTACGACGAATTTTTGCCCGAAAATTTGACGTAAGTACTTACGCTACAACGACTTACAACGAGTTTTTCTCTAATCTTATCTATGTTACCAAAAGTTTGGCACGATATTTGCTGTAGCTAACCTTACGATATTGTAAGGAAGATTTTAGTTGATATCTAAAGATAGGATGGTATAATGTCGATATAAGAAGAAGAAAGAAAGAAAGAGAGAAAGAAAATGAAAAACATGATCGTCCTTAACACTGTGGCTGAACTGACTGAGTTTCTTAACAATACTAGCCTTGATACTCTGGTGAATCGGGTTGCTTTTGCTGGTGATCTGCTGGCAAAAGTGAATGAGCATAATCAGATTAACATAGATGAGGAGATCGGATTCTGTGATGATGGTGGATGGATCGAAGTTGACGAAATGGGCTATGTTGTGGATGATTTCGCAATCTGCTAAAAATACGAACATAAGAAAGAAGGAAAAGAAAATGAATCATTGTGAAGCTGTTAAGATGGTGAAGGGAAAGGGTAATAAGAATACCCGTAAGGTGGGCAACAATACCTATGCGGAAATTCTTCCTGATGGTAGCGTGGGCATTATGCTACATAGTACCTATGTTGTGAAGATTCATCCCGACAATAGTGCTACCCTTAATACTGGGGGGTGGTATACCAGCACCACTAAGGATCGAATCAACAAGTATTCGCCCGTAAGAGTATATCAGCGTAGGGGCGAATGGTATCTGAACAACGGTACACCATATGAGGATGGTATGGTAGTGTGAACATCTGTACACTACTGTACAAAAACGCGACGTAAAGCCTTACCCCATAAGGAGTTACGTCAAATTTTTGCCCGAAAATTTCTCCTAAGTACTTATGCTGCAACGACTTACGACAAGTTTTCAGAGCAAACGCTGTGCCACAAAAAATTATTTTATTTGGCATGAAATTATATTCGAAATTTCTCAAGATTTCTCTTGAAAGGGCCGATATACTCTGTATAATAGAGGTATCAAGAGAAGAGAAAGGGATAAGAAATGAAAATCGGTGACTTTGTTAACGCTGAATACGACAATGGCGAAGTGGTTGTTGGTGAGGTTATCAACGTGAGGATGTTTGGGGATCGGATGCTGCTGACGGTTAAGGCGGAACAAGGATACCGTTCCATCTATACCGATAAGTGTGTTAAGCTTGAAGTGGCCGAAGCCGTTAACTGAAAAGGAAAACAAATAATGAATAGCCTCGACTCTATCTTTTCTGCTATGCGAACGGGTAAGTATGGGTGTGTTATCGACACCAAGGGAAATGCCCATGTTGGTATTATCAATTGTGTGATGCGTGAGGATGGCAGCGGAAAGAATTGGATTGTGACGATTACTAATAAGACAGTTGGTCATGAGAATGTTTTTTTTCACGCTAAGTGAAAGGTATAGAAAATGAAAAACTGGATTTGCTACAATTTGTTTGGCGAACATCCCGACGATGTTGATGCTTTCGGAATGATTCTTGGTATTAGTATTCTAAGCTTTTTGGTTTTTTGGGCTTCTTATCTTTTTGTTTATATTCCCTTCTTTTACTTTGGATGAAAAATGAATATCTCTCAACTAAGCAAATGTACAGTACAAACTGCTTTAAGGATTGAACAAATTCGTTTGCAATATGCTTTGAGTGAATCGGATAAGGAAACTATTAAGAAAAGCATTAAGGAATTGGCACAGGATTTGCTGGTACGTTATAAAAAAGAGATTGACGCAAACCCTTGAGGCGTAAGGAGTTACGTCAAATTTTCGCCGCAAAATTTTCCCTAAGTGCTTATATACCAACAACTTACGACAAGTTCTGACGCATATCATATGCCAAAGCAAAATATTCTTTTTTGGCACGATATTTGCTGTGGGAAACCTTACGATATTGTAAGGAAACTACCAAAGATTTCGCTTGCAAGTTAAAGAAAAGCCTGTATAATGTCGGTATAAGAAGAAAGAGAGAAAGAAAATGAAAACCAAGTTCCCTATCGTCGAAAACGCCAAGCGTCAAGCCAGACTGTGCTTCCTCGGGATTGCGATTCCTCACCAACCGTCCCTTGCGGATGGGGTATATGGTCCGATCCGTAGTGAGAAGGTGTTGAAGTTCAATCGGAAAGCCTTGAAGAATCTTGGAAGAAAGAAAGTTGAAAAGAATGATCCCCGCCTTGTTGGAGGTGAGGATCGCATGATTGTGAGAGTTGGCAAGCCGGGTTCGGCCGAAAGGGTTGCTGCTCTGGAGTCGCAATATGCCGCAATTCTTGCTTGTGGAGAGGAAGTATCCCCCTTTTCGGAGGGGTGATCTTCTGTACACTGTACAAAAAACTCGACGTAAAGCCTTACTACCAAAGGAGTTGCGTCAAATTTTTGCCGAAAAATTTTTCCTAAGTACTTATGGCATAAGGACTTACAGCATGTTTTTTCGTCTATATTACCTATCTTAGAAATTGTTTGGCATGATATTTGCATATAGCAAATGCTGTGCCAATCGTACAAAAACCAGAAAAAGTTTTGTCAAAATTTCTTGACAGAAAAATCTCAGGATTTCTCTTGCAATCTAAAGAATCTATGGTATAATGTCGATATAAGAAGAAAGAAGAAAAGAAAAGAGGAAAAGAAAATGGAATATCTGGATTACGATCTGATGTCCGATTGCTGCGGTTCTGGTGTGGGCTTTCAAACCGGTGAGGGTGAGGACCGAATCGGAATTTGTATGGAGTGTCAAGACTGGTGTGGTGTGGTGGAAGATATTCCGGAAGATGAGGCCGACTACATTCCGGGTCTTGACGATGGAGAGGGTTGGGACCCCATTATGGGGGATGCTGAAGATCATATCGAAACGGATGATCGGTGGCTCGACGATTTTTGTGGCGAAGAGGATTTTGCCTGAGCCTTACGATATTGTAAGGAAATTTTTTAGTTGACACTCAAGATGGTTACTGTATAATGTCGATACAAAGGAAAAGGAAAAAAGATGAATAGCAAAAGTTTATCAAAGCGTTTGAAGAAAAAAAATTATACTCTCGGTCAGGATATTTTTGGGTGGATTGTGATTTCCGACCTGACGAAGTTTGAATGGAAATTTTCAACCCTTGGCGGGGTACAAAGATTTATTACCGATGAGGAATCTTTGGCTCGTTATTCTAAGCAAAATATATTGAATAAATAAGCAAGAGAAAACGGAGAAAAAATAAAATGTTTATTGGAAGTGACGCTCCGATTAGCGACTACGGAATCTGCACAAGATGCCACGATCATGCATAAAGGGTAGTCTGGCTGTATCAGCTAACCCTCCGGGTTTGGGTAAGTTGGGTATAGTCAGCAAGTTAGCGGAACCTTTCAATATTGTAAGATATTTTTTTTGTTGACAGCTAAAGATTAGATGGTAGAATGTCGATATAAGAAAGAAGGAAAGAAAATGATTAGTGAGGCAGAAGTTAGGGAGCTGGTTGGTGATTATCTTGATGGTTGTACGGTGGATATTAGTCGGTCTGGTTGTGGCTGGCCGACTGCTTGTGGTTGGAGAATCTCTATTCTTAGCGAAATTCCCGGTAATCAGCACACCACTTATATTCGTGACGATATGAGTAGCCATCAAGCTTGGTCTATTATTACTAATCTTGCTACAAATGCCTTGAATTTTGTGGAGTAAATATGAAAAATTCTCATAAAAAAGCTGTTGAAAGAATGGAACGGGAAACTGGTCGTGCAGTCCGTCAAGTTAAGTTATTGGAAAAGCTCTATCTGGAAATGATGCAGAAGAAAATAAAGGTCGCTAAGTGACCACTATTATCATCATAAACGCTTGGATTTTTACTATCCTTGCAATGTATGCTTTTGTTAACGTGGCTTTCTGGTTGTTTGCTCAGGCTTTTGGTGTTGTTGATAATTATCTTCAAAATCAGTATTGGAAAAATAAAAATTAAAGAAAGGCGACACGGATGGTCGATATTAACTGGGTGCAAATAGGTGTGGGATTTGTTGCTGGCGTGTTGTGTTCTTGGTTTGTTTCTGATTTGGTTTTTTATGTAAGGAATAGCGAGGATAATAATGATTAATTCGGATTCTATTATTCTGACCATTTCTTTTGTGGCTGGTTGCTTGGTTGCTTGGATTGTAAACTCTTAACGTAAACCCTTGCCCTATAAAGACTTAGGGCAATTTTTTGCCGCCCGGCGCGTCGTAACTCCTTTGATAGCATAGACTTAGAGCGAGTATTGACGCAAAGCTTGTGCCAGAAAAATATTTGTCGTTTGGCACAGAATTATATTTGAAAAATTCCAAAGATTTCTCTTGCATTGGCCGATAAACACTGTAGAATGACAGCATCACAAGGGAAACCACTAAGGAAACCAACAATGCTTCACGATTTTGATGAAATCAATCTGATTCTGGCTGGCATGGTGGACGAGGGGATTGTTGAGCCGATTGACGATCCGAATTTTGAGGTTGATTTTTGGGATTGGGCCGATATAGTTGGTGTTGTTGACGATTGTGTTCCCGAAGAATATTCTAACTCTTGAAAGGCTATAACATGAGTCACCCCGATCCCCTGTTCGATCCCGATAACGCTTATGAGGATGATGAAATGGCAACTAATTACAGTGACTACCACTACGATTACCACGACGATTTCTATGAAGGATGCGATGATCTTGAGGCGAACGAATATGAAGATGAGGAAACGAAGGAAGATTGGGATGATTCTTACAATGATAGCATGGATGGGGATTTTGATTCAGCCATGCGTGATGCGGGATTCGGAACGGATGAAGATTACGGTTACTACGGTGGAGAAGACTACTAATGAAATGCCGATTCTTTGATATTGTTGTGGAAAATGAAAATGGTGAACAGCCGATTTCGAGCGAGTATGTTCTAGACTTGCCGGAACATAACATGACAGATGCTGTTGACCGACAAGAGTTTCTTGGTATCATGTTTGATACTGTTGTGGCCGCTAGTGGCTTGAATGTTTGTTCTTTTAGTTCAGAGGAGATTGGAATATGAAATGTGTTGTAACTCATACCGATACTTTCGGTGGTGAAGCTAATTATGGTTGGGTAAAGCGTTGGGAGTTTGTACCCAAGTATGAATCTCAGCGTAGCGTAACATATCATGCTAAGAAACTGGCTGGCATGACGGGCGTTAAGAGTGATACTTATGATTATGGCGATGGCTTTACAATTAAGCCTAGGGGTTATGCTCAAGTAATTTTTGTAGACTTTGAGTGAAACTGTCCGCAAACCCTTGTCAGATAACGACTTAGGGCGAGCGGGGCCGCAAAAATTTGACGTAACTCTTTATGTATCAACACTTTACGTCTAAAAAAATTTTCTCAAGATTCCCTCTTGCATTGGTCGATAATAGATGGTAGAATGACAATACGAAAGAAGGGGTGAAGTATGAGTCCTGACGGAACCTATAACGGCTATGCGAACTACCAAACGTGGAACGTATGCCTTTGGATTAGTAATGATCAAGGTCTGAACGAATTTGCGGCCGTGTGTCAAGACTATAAAGATTTTATGGCTAGGCTTCGTGATTTGTCTAGCGATGCTTTTTTGAATACTTCATGGAAATATACCAGTGCTATTTTCTATGAAACGCCCGATGGTGTGTCGTGGAATGATAGTGCGGTGAACCTTGCGGAAATGCAAGAGTATTGGAAAGAAAATTTTGTTCAAGTTGAGGCTTGACAAATGTCGATAATAGTTGTAGAATGTTGAAAGTTGAACGATTGGTTTTCCTAATGAAAGGGTTGATAATGAGTAATGATGTTTTGATGGGTTTGATTGCTGCTGGTGTTGCTATTCTGGCGATTGCTGGATTTGTTAGTGGTCTTCTTGGTGTTCATGCTAATCTGGCACACGCTAAGGTTGGCGAAGTCTATAACTTTGAATATGAACAGCCGCTGCATGGTGAGCGTAAGCGTATCCTTGCAGAAGTGATTGAGCCTGTTCATACTCTGGATGAGCTTTCCATCCGTAGACTGAATGCACGAAGTCGGTATCGTAGCAATGATCCGATTTTCCAGCGTTCCAAGCATCTGGTTACTTGCAAGATGGCAAGCGGTGAAGTTAGAAACTTCTATGCTGAACGTGCCACAAAGGTGCGTCGATCCATCTTTGGTAACAAGGCTCTTCGCCACGCTGTGGCGGCTATGCTCTAAAAACTAGAGTTACGATCAACCCTCTAACCCTAAACCTTTGGAAACAAAGGACTTAGGGCGAGGGCGGCGGGCCAAATTTGACGTAACTCCTTGTGTAGTATGGGTTTAGGATTAGCTTTAGAAATCTATTGACAATTGCCGATAGTGATGGTATCCTAAGACTATCGAGGAACGAAAACCGCCAACAAGGACATAATAATGTTTACTATTGCGGATTTTGAAGAGATCGAGGCTGAATTGGTCAAGGAAAAGATTTATTCTACAGAAAAGGATGAGCTGTCCTATCGCATTAGTCTGTTAAATAGTACAGACAGGGGTTTGTTTGGCGAGAAGATGCTGGTTAAAAAACTTATGATGAGTGGGTTTGTTGTGCAGCATTACGGTTCTAGTAGCGATTTTGATATTCTTGTGGATGGCAGGATTAAAGTTGAAGTTAAAATGTCTTCAATTAGGATGAAGGGAAATCGTTCTTATTATTATTTTCAAAAGATTAAGCCGGAATTGTGCGATGTGGTCTTTTTAATATTCCTGACTCCGGCGGGCGTAAAGATTAAGTGGACCCATTCTAATATGATAGATTTGTGGGCTGAGGAAAATAGTGCTAAACGGGGTAAAGAGGGATATAGTCCGGTTTTTGATAGTTATTGTGATAATATGAATATGTACTATCATGATAATTTTGATAGTTTTGTGGAAAAATACGGTTCGTGTGGGAAACTTCTTAAAAGAAAAACTCAGGTTTAGGCTCTTGACAGGCCGATAATAGTAGTGTAGAATATGGGGAATCAAAAGAAGAAATGTTCGCAGGATCGGAGGAGGAAGCATGAATACTGATACTTATATGGTAATGAGAGGATATAAACTTTTGGGTTATGTTGAGGCCCAGAGTAACTATCATGCTATTAGATTAGCGGAAAAGTATTATGGAGATAATATCATCGTGGAAAGAATCACGCATAACTGTCCCGCCTAACCCTGCCGGGTTGGTTGAGTGGGTATAGTCAGCCAGTAGTCGGGGCTTGACAAAAGGTTTTTAATAGAGTATATTGAGCAGAAAGGGAGAGGATTATGTTGACAACTGAAGAACGAGATGCTGTTTCTGATTGTGTGAGAAATTTTGCCATTTGTCTGATAAATGCTACCACTGTTGATGAGCAAGCTGTGCATACTGAAATGGATACTTTCTTTGAGTTCTTTTGTAAGGCTCTTGAGATTGCCAGAACTGATGGTATCGTTAGAGTTCGTGAGTCTATTGGGACTAGTAATAACTAAGGGGATACCATGAGAGTTTGTCCATGTGGGTCTGGCAAGAAAAGTTGGTGGGAAAGTGATGCTAGGGGAATTCCACTGGGTAGGGTTTGTTTGGAGTGTTTAGATAAAAAGTTGAGTAAGTATCGACCGGAAGTGTTGACCAACTCCAACTACTACGCCGACGAGCCTATTGAGGCTGAAGACTACTGATCGTAAGTCCTTATCCTTAAACAACTTAGGGATAGGGCGGGCGGCCGAAATCGACGTAAGTCCTTACCTCTAAACGATTTGCGTCTAAAAAGATTTTTTCAAGAAACCCTCTTGACAAGCCGATAATAGATGGTAGAATGATTGAAGAACAAGTGAAAACTTGTTGGTTGTGTCGGGCCGAGCAGCCGGTAAAAACGGTAATTGATGTCCTAGGAAACGTCTTCTACAATCGGTCCTAACAATACAAATCAGTCAGAAGTATAATCGTAAAGTAAGAGAGGCCCGTGTTGACACGGATAACCTAGCGTAGTATACTCTGACTGACAAACTTCCGTGGGTCCATGCTCAAGGGACTAGATAGGGATAAGCCATTACGATAAACCTACGGCTGTTATGCAGCGTGGGGTTGACAGCGGGCTTATACGCTGTATAGTAGTGCCTATCTATGTGGGATTGCATCCAGACCACGGCCAATACAACCAGTAACCGTTGCCTCTGATAAACTGCCTGATATTAGGTACCCGAAAGCAGTGAAGCAGCGTGGGCGGTTTCCACCAGTTTTTACCTTGCTCCAAGGGTTCATAATATCGGGGTATTGGTGGGCTATAGGATAGGGGCGTAAAATATCCGCTGGTTTTAATACAAAGGAGAAAGACATGAACGGTTATGAGTTGCTGGCAGAATTTGAGACACTTATCAACGATCTGATTCTGGTTCCTAATAGCTGGCTTCCCGAAGATTTTAGGGACAATCGTACTGATAGCGTTTCGCTGGCCGATCTAGAACGAAAGTGTGATGCTCAGGAGATTGGTGAGACTGATCACCAAATTGAGAAGCGTGAAAAGGATAAGCGAATTGCAGCCTATGCAGCAATGATTGAAAATGGACAGGAAATAACCTATCTGCTAAAATAGCATAAAGTCTTGCTGCTAAAAGACTTAGAGCAACCGGGAGCGGCCCGGCTCGTCATAACTGCTTGTGCTACAACACTTTACATCTTAAAAATTTTTCTTCAAGAAACCCTCTTGACAGTGTCGATAATAGATAGTAGAATAGGAGCACAGGAGAAAAAATATGATTGGTTTTACTAGATATTGTTTGACTGATAATGTGCGTAGGGTTGTGGAAGGTGATAATCTTGTATTTTCTGGATATACGTCTAGTGATAGGCAGTTTATTATTACGGTAAAGTTGAGTGATGCTAATGAATGGCTGAATGGTGGACTGATTCAGAGTTGCTTTCCGTATCTGGATTCTGAACAGCGTGAGATTCTGATGACGGGTAATGATAATGAGGCTTGGGCAAGTATGTTTGGGGAGGGTGAGTGATGACCGTTAACGAACTGATTGAGCAGTTGAAAAATTACCCGTCCGATATGAGAATTCTTACCCTTGGATATGAGGGTGGGTATAATGATGTGGACCTCAAGACTGAGGAGATTGTTTTTAATTTTTCCAAGAATGATGCTTGGTATTATGGGCCTCACGAGAACGTGAGATTTACAGATGGCGATACTGGTACAAAGTGCTTGGTAGTTGTGAGGGGAAAATGAACTGGGATTATGGACAACCTGTCGTAAATGGATCGTATCTTTGTTGTATTATGGGATATTCGTCTCCTATTCATCTTATTTGGAATAAAAAAGAGGGTGGATGGGGTGATTGGTGGCATGGTGAATATGATGATGGGTTGGCAGAATGGAAGCAGTTTGAGAATGATCTAGTGGTATGCTATATTGGTTTTGATGAGATTCCTATGCCGGAGGGTTGGTAATGATCTATTTAAACATTAACGAGATTGAGCGGTTGGCCGAAATTGTATCCGAACTGGTTAAGTTGGGTATGAGTGTTACTGCTGAACTCAAATATGATAGATGGCAGATAGAGGTATATAAGTAATGGAATGGAATAACTCTCATAAGAATCCGCCAGAAGTTGGGCAGAGGGTTTATTACTTTGGCCCCAATATTGGTATAGGAATTGGGTACTATTCTTACCATCCAGACCGAAAGATGGAAACATACTATTACAATGAAAATAATGAAAAGGTTGTAGATAAAGAGATAGAGATTTGCCAGCACGTTTTTACCAACCAAGCCAAACCGTGGACTTGTGACGCTTGTGACGCTCCTTTCTGGCTTCCATATGATGAGGAACGAGCAAAGAGTTGGTGTCCCATTATCCCAGAAGAATATACTAAGGGGTTGTATGACTAACGATAGAGAAAAGGCCATGATCTATATTCTGAGTTTTTTCAAAAATAGAATGGCCGCTGTAAATAAGCACAATGTAGATAAGACTAAAGAACTAATCGGTACTCATGAGATTTCACTACCTGAACTTGTTAATAAATATGTGGAGTTAGTTTTTGAAAACTCTTAGATGTAACTTCTTACAGCATAAGGACTTAGGAGAAATCCGGCGGGCGAAATTTGTTGTAAGTACTTGACCGCAAAAGACTTACGTTCAAAAATATTTTTTAAAGACTTCTCTTGACATTTGCCGATAATAGAAGTATACTTAAATCAAGACGATAGATGAGGGCCGCTGGCAGAATGATATCAAAGAAGCCACGGTTAAATGCAAGGCCGAGTATGGCATAACCCAATCTATTTGTCTTGCCTAATCCTACGGATTTGGTGGTCTTGGCGATAGTCAGCGAGAATACGGGGTCTTGACAAGATCGTTTCTATAAGGTATAGTATAAGCATGAAACAGAACAAACTACATGGCGAAGTTCGATTTCACCTGAGTAATGGCCAGCATTATATGCACTGGCAAATAAAGGTTAAGCAGGGTGGGGAAACAGTTGATGTATACTACGTTGACCCCAAAAAATATCAGTTAGAGATGCGGGGTTGTATCCTGTGGAACCGGCCGAATAAGGCTAAACAGGTATTTGAGGCTGGTGTGCATGATGTGAGTGGATGGGTGCGATGTGAAGAAGTGATGTTGAGAAAAGATTTTCATCCAGCTTTGCCTATTGACAATCTTGAAAAATTGTACTATAACCCACTGAGAGATCCGCACTGGCGACGAGAAAGCGATAGTAACGAATTCATTTGGGATGGTAGCGAGTATGCTACTCTCTTGACTAACGGTAAACAAGTTTATATTTTGGAGGAGAGAGAATGATTAAGGTTGAACTGGGTGTGCGTGAGGCTCTTACCATGATTTCTAATGGTTGCAGTCTGGATATGTTTGAGAAGATTGTTTGTTCGCTGGAAGTGGCGCTGGGTGTGAACCAGAGGCGACAGGTGACGATCACGGGCGGTATGACTCTGGACAACCGCATCCCTTGCATCAAGGCAATTCGGATGGCTACTGGCTGGGGCTTGAAGGAGAGCAAGGATTGGACCGATGGTATGGTGGGCGGCTGGAAGTATGACAGGTTCGTGCCTGCTCCCCCAAACACCAGACAGAGCATTACTCTCAAGACGCCCGAAGCGGCCGAGATGTTGCTGCGTGATCTGGTTGGGTTGGGTTGTGAGGGCTTTCTCTCTTGACCTAAAGCCTTGTCCGTAAAACACTTACGGCGAGGCGGGCCGGCCAAATTTGACGTAACTCCTTATGCTTCAATAACTTAGAACAAATCATGAGAATACCAAAAAATCATTCATGCAAACACCTTGACGATGACGATACTATATGGTAGAATGATAGCATCACACGACAAGACGCTGGTTGAACCCGAAAACACAAAGTTTCGACCTAGCCCTTGACAAGTGATAATGTTGGATGTATAATTGGTTTACTTGGTTCGATAACACTTTTGGAAAGGTTTTTTACAATGAAGAAGTTTAGCTTTGTGGTTGATGTGGTTGCGGATGAGCTTGATCGTGACGGCGTTGTGGATTCGATTCGTTCTTGCCTGAGCGATAGCCTCCCTGGCGATGTTCATGCGAATGTCAAGGCTGGCGAGGTCAAGGCTTTTTCGGAGCAGGGTTATAAGGTCTGGCGTGCTAGGGTCACGGGCGTGACTGCGGAGCAGGCCGGTGATGCCCACTCTGGTAAGGTTGAGAAGGAAACCGTCGAGGCTTGATCTTGACAAACTGGACTATGCCAGTATAAATAGATTTTAGGCATAGTGCGGCGGGATTCGTCCCGCGTAATGATGTGGGCTCAGACCCACCTAGCAGAGTCTAACCAACTAATAACCGGCGTGGTTGCCGGGAAGGGGTCTGCTGCTAGTAATATAACGATGGTAAAGTGATCCCACCATCAAACCGTATAGCCTCTATGGGACGCCATAGGGGCTTGCGGCATTGAGTGGATATGGTATAATAGATGGCACGGCCCCATAGTTAAATGGATATAATAAGTGACTTCTAATCTCTAGTTGCAGGTTCGATTCCTGCTGGGGCTATTGTTGGGGGCGTAGATCAATTGGTTAGATCGCTAGCTTGTCACGCTAGAGGTTGCGGGTTCGAGTCCCGTCGCTCTCGCTAAGTTGTTGGCATATAAAGACTTAGATCAAATCCGGGCGGCCCCGTTTGACGTAAGTCCTTATGCCACAAGCCTTTGCATCAAAAAATAATTTCTTCAAGAATTGGTCTTGACTAGCCGATAATATAGTGTAGAATCGGTAGACAAGGGAGAATAATGATGAAAACTGCAAATGGTAATGATAAGTTGGGTAAGGAAAATTGTATTGTGGTTTCGCGTCCGGTTGGTGATAGTTGTCCGTCCGATTGTGATTTTCTCGGTAACGGATGCTATGCAGAAGATTTGGAAAATATCTATCCCGGTGTTCGTCCTGCCGGTATGCAAAATCTTGTTACAGAAAAGAATCGTATTCGCTCCATGCTGGTGGATGCCGTCAAGAAAAATAAAGATGTTCGCTGGCATGAGCGTGGCGACTTTTTCAAGTATGGTGAACTTGACAATGAATATGTTGATAATGTATTGTGGGCTTGTGAGAATATTCTTGCCAGTGGTGGTAGTCTGCCGACCATGTGGGCTTATACCCATATTTATGATACCAGATTGTCTATGGAACTTGGCAAGTATATCAATATGTATGCTAGTATCCATGATGGTGAAGATATGAAACAGGCTAAGGCTGCTGGTTTCAAACTGTTCGCATGGTGTGATAGTGATACTAAAATTGCCCCTAAGCGTCCGCGTGGTAAGAATAAGGTTGCAGCATGGCGATCAGCACTGCCGAAACTGGTTGTGCTGGAAGGTGAAAAGTTTGTCACTTGCCCGGAAATTCGTCGTGGTCGTGGAGTTGTCACTTGCACAAAAACCAAAAATAGCGTACACTGTGACTTGTGCGTTCGTGGTTTGGCTAATGTATTGTTTCCTGCTCATTGAGGATTACTATGGAAAACTGGAAAACTATCAATGATAAGAAGATTAGACATCGTTGGGAATGTCCAGAGTGTGATAACTATGCTTATGTAGAACCTTCGTATTATTCCGAAATGGGAGAACCAGTATGTACCGATTGTGAATGGGATGATACTATGGAATATATTAGAACGGAGATAAACAATGGCTAATATATATTTGGGTTTGTATGATGATGAGGGAAGTAAAAATGCTTTCTATATTATCAAAGACAGAAAGATAGATCGTAAACGTGTAGGTTTCAAAGAGTTCGGATCTAAAGAGGAAGCAGATTTTGCTCATAAAGTTCAAAGTATTCTGGCAGAGCAAGACTTGGCTCCGCGTGTGTACGGTCAAGTTGGCAGAATTCGCCGAAATAGTAATCAAGGATTGACAGAGTATGGTTATTTGACAGAAGTTGCTAGATTGATGTCACAGTGTAATGACGAGTATTGTGACGGAGAATGTTTTGAGGGTGGTTGCCGTAACTGTACTATCATTGGGGAAATACTTTGGGAATTAGATAATTGTGGACTAGACTACTCCGATCATCATAGAGGGAACTTTGGATACGTTAGAAGAAACGGAGCATGGGTTCCGGTTGTGATAGATGTTGGGGTTGAGAGTTTTAGTGATTGGGATAAAGATATTTATGGACAGTTTGAATATGAATATGCCTACTAAGGAATTGAAAAATGTCTAAATATTATATCAAGTGCGGTACTCTGGAACTAATTTACTCTACAGATAAAAGTTCTGTTGAAGCGGCGGTTACAAGTTTGTTTGAGAGTAATAAGTATGATACATTAGATGAATACTTCTATATTGATGAGCGTGGCTTTAGAGACTATCTAACTGCTGATAAGCAAACGGAAGTTTTGAAACTGAACGTAATCGCAAAGATGGGTGGATGGACCCTAGGTAACGATAAAGATGATTGATCCAAAACGCATTACTAACTTTGATCGTACAGATAGTGAGCTAGAAACTTTCTGGCTATTCTGTATCATGGTTGCTGGTAAAAACTCTGATACGGTTAGCAGAACGATTAGTAAAATCTTTCATACTACAGACAACCCGTTCGATGTTTTGAGAGAATTGGGAGAGATTGGCATACACAATATGTTGGTTGCTAATCGTGTAGGACAGTACAATAGAATCTCTAAGGCTTTTAATCAGAGTTTGAGTGTTGATCTTCGGCACTGTAATATTGAGGATCTATTATCTATTTATGGGGTTGGTCCAAAAACTGCCAGATTCTTTCTGCTACATACTCGTAGAGATTGTACATACGCTGTTTTAGATACTCATATTCTAAAGTGGATCAAAAACCATGGTATAGAAGATGCTCCATCATCAACTCCGCAAAATCCTAAAACATACTCTTATTACGAAAGAATATTTCATAAGCTAGCATCTAGTTATTTTCCCAACATGACGATGGCGGATGTCGATTTATTGATATGGACAGAGCAGAGCGGTAGATTAGACGAAAATAATTAAGACTAACCGCAAACCCTTACTGCATAAGCACTTAGGGCGAGCGGGGCCGGGCAAATTTGTCGTAAGTGCAATAGCATCAACCACTTAGGATTTTTTAAAGAAAAGGTTGACAAGTGCCGATAACTATGATATGATTAAACGGAAAGGATGGGACAGCGTGATCCAATGGATTGGTGTGCTAATTGCTCTGTTAGGTTTGGCATATACTGGCGTTAAAGATTATCAAAAAGGTGATTTAAAAATTCCAAAAATACCATCTAGACAAAAGATTGTGTATCCTATACAATACTGTCTAATGGCTTATGATCCTAACATAGACAAAGTTTTTTATTTACACGACAATGGAATATGGCATGACTATGCACCACCTCAACGACGATATTCGCCCACGACGCAATCACAACAAAATCAAGGTCAAGGTCAAGAAGCCTTGGGAGTTGTCAACGGGACACAAGGAACATCGGGATACCGTTATGGACAATCGCCCCAAGCGACTGCGAACCCGATCCGCTGAAAAGCGTCGGGCTTGCGAGGATTATCACTATTGATTATAATAGGTAGATTGCCCGCATAGTATAATGGTAATACAGTTGATTTGTAATCATCTAATACTAGTTCGATTCTAGTTGTGGGCTCTCCGGGATGGTGTAACAGTAGCACAGAACACTTTGGATGTTCTTGTCTAGGGGCGGAACCTAGTCCCGGAATTTTACGAAGGTAGCATAATGGTAGTGCCGCAAACTGTTAATTTGCTCTGTGTAGGTTCGACTCCTACCCTTCGTGCTTGGCTGGATGGCAGAGTGGTCTAATGCACCGGTTTACTAAACCGACGAGGAGAAATCCTCCACAAGTTCGAATCTTGTTCCAGCCGCTTAGGTAGATTACTCAAGCGGACAACGAGGGCAGACTGTAAATCTGCTGGCATTGCCTTCGCTGGTTCGAATCCAGCATCTACCACTAAGTTGTTGATATTAAAAGACTTAGAGAAAATTTGGCGGGCCGAGTTCGACGTAAGTGCTTGCGGGATAACAACTTAGAATTTTCTAAAGATGGTGCTTGACTCTTGCCGATAAGTAGAGTATAATGTTATGAACACTGCGTGTGCTCGCCGGTAGTGGGCATCAGGCTTATAACCTGAGCAAGAGGGGGTTCGACTCCCCAACGCAGTATTATTTTTGAACTATAAAATAGGTTCTAGTACTATTACCTTTATTCTTTGCTTTATATGTAGGTAATTGGCAATCACAGTTAGGACATACAATCCTAAGATTATCCAAGTGGTTATTATTAGATTTACCATCAATATGATCTACAATTAAAGTAATAGGCTTACCATTCCAATTGTCTCCAGACTGTCCACATATCATACAGTTGTTTCCATATTTACGGATAAAATATTTTCTAATAGTGAAGTTATGGTAGTAACCATTACCAAAACCTTGTTTTTCTATAAGAGAATCTGATTTTTCCCTTTTATGTTCTATTTGACATTGTTTAGAGCAATATTTTCTGGGATTGTTAGTATTAAACTCAGTTTTGGTTTTACATTTTAAACATTTGAAATACCTAGTATTTTTGCGTCTTTTAGGTTGAATTCTGTTATTATAAGATATGCCGCACGATCTACAGCAGAATTTGGGGTTATTGGTATCCTTGTCGCAATTAGTACATTTCATAATAGAACTCCTATAGTTATGTCTCGCTAAATTATAATACACCGTTTCGATTCAAAAACAACTAAAGTCTTGACAACAGAATACCGATTATGTAGAATAGCAAACCGGAGGCTGACGTTTGAGTTGCGATGGCTGGCCCCATAGTATAGTAGTCAGTACGCTGGCCTTTCACGCCGGAGACCTGGGAGCGTAACCCAGTGGGGTCACTAAAGTTTTTCTGTTGACAAGCCGATAAGAGTATGGTAGACTGTTGGAACAAGAAAGGAAAGTGATGATGAAGAACCTTCGCATCTATGATATTTTGACTGAGGACGGTAAGACTTTAGCCGATATTCAACTATCCATGGAAGAGGATTTTGATTGGGCTGATGTGTTTGACAAACTGTATGATTTTACTACAGAAAATATCAAAAGTTATTCTTACGAAGAAATTACCGTAACCGAATAATAAGGCGGGCCTTTAGCTCAATTGGCAGAGCAAGGAGCTTTTAACTCTTAGGTTCGGGGTTCGAGTCCCCGAGGGCCCACTTGACAAGTATGTTTGGTTGGTGTATAATGCTGGAAAGAAAGGAAGGTTGATTATGCGTTATAGTGATGATTACGAACAGTATGATTATGACTATGATGAATTGGTAGAAAATGCCGATGATCTTGGTCTAGATGAAGAACCTTGGATGGATGAAGAAGAAGATGCCGAGGTTCCTTCTTATGGAAAGAATTACTATCCTGATATAACGGAAGATGATTGCTGATTTTTGTGGATGCTTCTAGGTGGGACTAGACTCTTTTCTTTATCCTTTCTTTCTTTTCTTGAATAGCCGGTTCGAATCCGGCCATCCACACTTATATGAATGTTTTGAGCCAAAAGCCCGATGATTTTCGTCGTACTCCAGACGGTAAAGTTATTCAAGGTGCTAGCCATACTTGCCGTGTGTTAAATCATAAAGAGCGTAATAAGATTATTATAAAAGCTGTTTGTGATCTTAGAAAAATTAAAAATCAGTTTGACACTATTGCTTGCTGCGGTATTAGTGGTTTGATGGTTGTTGCACAAATTGCTGAACTGCTTGATAAACATATTTTGATTATTCGCAAAGATGAAAAATGCTACAGTGAATTTAGAACTGAGGGCGTTGCTCCTTTTCAATATGTGGTTATTGATGATCTTATTTGCTCTGGAGAAACGATAAGAAGAATTAAAAATACTATTAGTGATGAATACCCCAGAGCAATTTGCAAGGGTATTTATTGCTATCTTCCAGATGAGTGTTCATACAGGCCAGATGAAGAAGGATCTAAATGGTGTGTGCGTGATCTAAAGGCTCCGCTCCTAAACCTAAGCCACCAAAAGACTTAGGACGAGCCGGGGCGGCCCCGCCCGACGTAAGTGCTTATATACCAACGACTTGCGTCACGAAATTTTTCCGCAAGTTTGCCCCTTGACACTGCCGATAATAGATGGTAGAATCAGCGTATCGGAACGAAGAATCAGTAACACGAAAGGGTTGATTATGCCTGCTATGGTCGAAAAGATGATGTTTGTTGGTGCTACCCCTTGGCATGGTGAGGGTACGCAGCTTGATGAGAATCCCTCTATTTCTGAGGCGATTACCGCTGCTGGTCTGGATTGGGAAGTTGGCACGAAGCCATTGTTTACGTCGGAAGGCGAGGAAGTCAACGCCAAGGCGACTTTCCGTAAGACCGATAATAGGGTGCTGGGAGTTGTGGGTCCGCGTTATACCCCTCTCCAGAATCAAGATGCTTTTGATTGGTTCCAGCCGTTTCTGGACGCTGGCGAGTGCCAACTGCACACCGCCGGTTCGCTCAGTGAGGGCGAGAAGGTTTGGGTGTTGGCTCAACTCAATCGTGCGAACAGCGAAATTGTTCCCGGCGATGAGGTGAGCAAGTTTATCCTGCTGAGTAACAGCCACGACGGTACAACGTCGATCCGCGTCGGATATACTCCGATCCGCGTGGTCTGCGTGAATACTCTCGCTGCTGCCCACTCCAACAAGGACAGCCAGTTGATTCGGATTCGTCACACACGCTCCAGCAAAACAAATCTGGATAACGTGCGAGACATCATGGATAATATCAACGTGCAGTTCGAGGCGACTGCGGAACAGTATAGGTTCCTCGCCTCTAAGGATTTCAATCAGAACGATATTCGTAAGTATGTCAAGATTCTGCTGGGGATTGATAAGACCCCGGACGAAGATATCAAGACTCGTACCCGTAATATCATGGATGAAATCTTGACGCTTGTGGAAGGCCCGAAGCAGAGTGCTACGAATGTTCGTGGAACATGGTGGGCTGCCTATAATGGCTTCAATGAGTATCTGAACTATAGCAAGGGTCGCACGGTGAGCAATCGCCTCGACTCACTCTGGTTCGGACAGAATGGGGTTGATAACGTCAAGGCACTCAATACCGCAGTGGAGTTTGCGAACGCCGTCTGATCTTTTCGTGTCACGATGAAAAGTGGGAGGGCCGTAGCTGGGAAACTGGCTGCGGCCTTCTCTTTTGGTTGCTGCGAAACGGTTCACTAGACGTAAGTACTTGCAACATAACGACTTACGACGAGCCGGGCCGCAAAATTTTGTCGTAACTTTAGTATTCATAAGGACTTACGTCAAAAAAACTGTAGACAAGCACGGCAAATTCCGATATACTGTAGGGGGAGTAGACGTAAGGTGTTGGTATGAAAGAAGTTAGGGTAAGATTATAAAAAGAGATTGTATAAAATCATATTATAATTGTCTTATCTAATCCACCGGATTTGCTGGTCTTGTTGATAGTCAGCCAAAAACTAGGATCATTAGATTCTTTGATGATTCTAAGTCTATGATACTAAACAAGTTGCGACGAGTCCTCTCTTGTGGTATACTGGTGGTATGGGAGAGTATGAATTATTCTAATGATAGTTTTGAGATAAAGTCTCAATATTAAATTATTGTTAGATAGTTATAATCTCTACCATATTGATAAACTTAGCTATAGTCTGGCCTTATATGGGGCCACTTTATTTTGTCTCAGCTTATCTTACGGATTTGCGGTCTTGGCGATAGTCAGCGAGAATTCTTGGTATATTACTTATGCAGGAAAAATAAATATGTCTAGTAGAAAAGATGATCTGATTAAAAGCATGAACTATTGTATAGATTGTGCTAAGATGAGAATACAATGGTATATGGAGACTGGTACTATGAGGTATCTTAATGAGGGAAGTGATTATTTAAGTGTGGCTAATCTTTATGTTAAAGAAATTAATAATGAGTTGAGCGGGAATTATCATATGAATCTTAGTACTGAGAAGGTTTAATTATGAAAATAGTTAAAATTAGTATGGAATTGGTTATTGATGATGATGAAAACTTTTATATTCCTGAGGAGATTAGTGGTGGTGTTTTTACTCCTAGGTTTGATAATGATAAGATAGCCCAATATTTAAATAATAAACTGTATACTGATCCTGAATTCTTTGGGGACTTTGGTCCTGAGAATATTGTTAGTGTGGGGGAATTTGTATGAATAAAATACTGTGCATTATAATGTTGCTAATTTCCCTTGTTGTAAGCAGAAACTATAGGTATAAATGTAATACTTGTTATCTTATTTTTGAATATGGTGAACAAGGTACTAAAATTTGTCCTAGGGATGGGTCTTTTATGGTTCCTGATTATGAGGTTAATTGTGCAAATAGAAGTAAGTAAACAAGAGGCGTGGAAGCTTTTGGATGCTATAAAAACTTATATGAAGGATTATACTGTTACTGCTCCAGTTAGTAAAACATTTAATAATATTATTAAAAAGTTAGAGACTATTACCAACTCATAATAATTTTCAAAATCCAGCCTTAACGTATTTAGGCCATGGCTGGTTTGGTCCTGTTGATCTAAATTCTTTATTCTCAACACGTTGTGGCAACCGATAGGTATGGTATAATGAAAGGGTGCCCCAACGATAGTATACTTGTCAGAAATGTCTTTGTCAATTCTCTTTTAGGAATCTCAATGATACTGCTTCTGATTATGATCGTATTGATGCTTGATTAAATAAATTTTATTCTCAATAAATTATAAATCTGTATAAAAAATAACAGAATATTTAACCAAATAATTAGAGAATAAAGCATAGTACTTAGAAAGAATTCTATTACAGAAAGGACAAGTCTCATATATAAAAATTTTGTAGTATTCTTTGGATTCATATGGTATAATGCTATAGTCAACGGAGCCAGATGTTAAACGTCTTGTGAATAAAGACGAAGAACAATTGGAATCATGGGCAAGAGAGTTTTTAACTTTTAAACCATGAGGTGATTTATGCGTGCTAGATATATTAGTGAAGTTAACCGTAAGGAAATTCAAAGAAAGTATATTGATCAGATTTTGGGCGAGTTAGATTTTATGGATATTAAGAATAGTCTAAGAGACTATCTATCCAAGGAAAAGGATAAAGAATCTAATTATGCTTTAGAGTCTGAGATACGAAAAGAAGCTCCTGAAGTTCTAGTTGATAATTGGGAGGACTTTCAAGGTCCTGCTACATTAACTAGAGACAAGAAAGTGAAAGGGGGAGCATCATGAAAACACTAATTATAAACGAAAATAATAAGAGTTATTTCACTAAAAGATACGTTGATCATATTTTATCACGAATGGATCAGACAGACATATGGGAGTCTTTAAAGAATTATTTATTCAAAGAAAAGATTAAGTATCCAACCGATACTTTACAAGCTGAAATCAAAAGATACTGTCCTTCTATTTTGGAAGAACATTTATCAGAAGCGGTTGTAGGGAAAGGAGAAGAATACAATGAGAACTTTTAGAAGAATAATTTCTTTTGAGGTTGAGGGTGAAATTTATGACCACTCCACATCTGCTGAAGAGATTTTAGAAAATTATAACTGGAGTTTTAAAGGATACCACGATAATCATGAAGACAAATGTTTCTTAGAATCATCTCATGATGATCGTCGTGGACGTATTACTAAAGTTGTTCGTAAGAATAAAATTAGTAAAACTGATAGGGCAGATACAGAAACTTTTACAGTTAATACATGAGGTGCTTTATGATTACATTGCCAGTAGAATATTGGTTTGTTGGTGTTTTCATAGTATTAAGTTTGTTAACATGGTTTGGATACCAATATTTTTATCTTAATGAAAATAAAAGCTTCAAACTATAATTAAATTAATGATTTTTACATAACCGATCCGGACATTAGTTTCAGCTAATGCTCCGGGTTTGGTTTTTGTGGTTGTAGTCAGCGATAAATTGGGAGCCATAGTAATGGTATTGGTTGACCATGCTATGTTAACGCATACTATACAGTATGTATCAGTCGCAAGGACGCGACATTCCTTTTAACGGAGAAATTTATGATTAAGTATGTTCTAATGTTAACTCTAGCTCTTTCAGGTTCTGCTGTTAACGCCGGCGAATGTGTAACTGGTAAATGTAATCTTCGTAGTCGTAGCGTTGTTGTAGTACGCGAGATTATTTCAGTACCAGTAACTGTTACTCATAAAACTGTTGAGACTGCTCGTACCTTTGGTCGCAAAACAGTTTCAAGAGTTCGTAATATTGTTCGTTAATTTATTTCTTAAACATATACTCCCCCGATTTAAAACCGGGGGTTTATTGTATACACAAGGAGGATTTATGATAAAGTCTATGTTTTATTCTTGTTGTTTTATTTTTGCTTTTATGAATTTTGCTCAAGCTGATGGGACTATATATTATAGTAATAATAATCATATAGTAAATAAGTCACACTCATATACTAATAGTTTTGGTGGTGATCAAGAAAGATGCCAAGCAGAAGCTAATTATATGGCAGCAAATAATATTACTGGTCATGTTTGGGGAGTTATAGGACGATTTGAAGGAGTGGGATATGGTTCTAGTCCAAATTGTAGAACATGTACTCCTAGCAGTAATATGACTCCAACAGGAGATGCTAGTGCTATAGGTCGTAACGGAATGTGGTATCGTGTTAGATCGTGGAGATAATATTCTCTAAGCAAGAGTAGCTCAATTGGCAGAGCGTCAGGTTTCCAACCTGAATGTTGAGGGTTCAACTCCCTTCTCTTGCTTTTTTCTTATAAAAATATGTTAGATATTGGTCTGCTTCTACTAAAGAATATACTATAAGGTCAGACAGGTGTAAGTATACTATATAACATCCCCCGTCCTGCATAAATTATATAGTAAATTTGGCATTTGTCAAGAGTCAATACGGTCCAAACAAAAAATTTTATACAACGTGTTAATCCAAAACAAAGTAATGACAGGAGGCCAGTATGAAAGTAGACCCATTAAGCGTCGAAACAGACGGTCTGGTGTGCGATCTTTTAATGAAACATATCGGTAGGCCACGCGATTTAATAACGTGCAGGGCCATCAATCTGTGGGGCAACAAGTATCGAATCAATGTGTATACCAAGCATATGGTTGAAGATATAGAAAGTAAAAAAATAACTTATAGTTGTTTTGCTAAACTAGATAAAACAAATTTAACTATTATTAACGAATCAACAAGCTGAAAATTTTTAGTAAGATATTAGTTTGTAACACCAAAAGCAACAAGATTGTTTTCTTGGTTGTAGTCAGCGAATAGTAGGGGTTTTTGAAATTCATGACGCAAAAAAAGTATCTTGACCCAAAAGCCCCTAACCATACTATAAAAGTATGGAACCAAAATTTATTTTACTTACAGCTGTTGGAACAATAGTTTTTTTAGGACTAACTTGTATCTTATTATCTTTAGTGGAAAAAGATAAATACGAGCATGATGAAATTACTGCCAGCTTTGTTCCATCACCAGATAGCCAAAAAACATTGGATGAGGAAGATTTTACTGTGGAATATAGTAATATTGATAATGATTTCTATAGTCCGGACCTTTAGGGAGCCCTTTGTCTCATCTGAACCTATAGGATTGCACCGGTTGAACTTAGTCAGCGAAAAATAAAGAGTTTATGATTGGTATAAGTTTAAATCAGAACATTTCTTGTGAACAAATATGTAAAACCATACAAAATCTGGTTAATAACTATAAAAAACAAAATAATCTTTCAGAAAATAGTATGTTAACTATTAGGATAGTAGAAACACAAGACAGTAAACTAATAGAAAAAGTTTTATATCTTGAAAAACATTGACACTATAGTAAATAATAATACTATATAACAAAACCATATTATTAGAAAGCATATCATGAGTTCACAAGACAAAAAGAAATCTGGAAACAAAAAGAAAGTTTGTTCATCCCCAAAAGGATGTAATAAAAACAAATCTTGTGGTATTCGTAAAACTATCACAAAAAAGACACAAAAGCCAAAAGAATCAATAGAGTCTAAAGCAACAGTTCAAAATGAAGAATCTGTTGGTATATTTGGGAAAATATATAATTTGATAGCAAAAATATTAGACTAATAATAAACTTATCTTGAAAATACAACTAAGGTTCTATAAAAAAATAGAAACTACTATACATTCTATTTTTTATGCTCTAATTCATTATAATAATCAAATACTTGGTTTTGCCCGCAAATACTACGGATCGGGCCGCAATATTAAAGTTGTAGTTTTAGATTCAGATTTTAATATTACTA
>Ga0208975_1000172_pt1 | contig 34645 bp, 52 predicted proteins | sample GreLakmeER78MSRF_FD_187700 | JGI IMG/M metagenome (GOLD analysis project Ga0208975, IMG submission 187700) | Freshwater lentic microbial communities from great Laurentian Lakes, MI, USA - Great Lakes metaG ER78MSRF (SPAdes) | ecosystem: Environmental > Aquatic > Freshwater > Lake | place: Great...
CGCCCTCCTTGAGTTGGTCGAGTTTTGTCGCGTGTAGCACATCAACCGCCGTTTGGATAATGTGCCACAGAGCATCTGACATACTCGTTTCGTTCTCATCGCGGTTCCAATATTCAACAATGTGTTCCAATGCCTCCCGCGCCTCGTCGCGCTCGCGCAAGATGCGTTCATAATGATTTATTGTCATCGTAGCAATGTTTTCCGATTCTGAAATTATACTCATAAAAAAATGCGCGTATCGCGTCGCGCCCCGGTCTCTGCGGTTAGGTTAGAACGGGATGTCGTCTTCGGCTTCTGGTTTACTTGGCTTGACTCCGGCCTTGGCGGGTTCATTCGCTTTAATCCATTTCTCGATTGTATTAAATCGCATGTCTGGATTTGTGCTTCCAGGCTCCTCGCCCAGTATAACCCATGCGGACATCCCGACGAAGTCCTCGGCCTCAATGCTAACGTCTTCGCCTGGGACTACTGCCTGCCCGAGTGCTTGGCGCACTTGGTCGATCTTCCACGCCGCCTTGACCGTGAAGGTCAGGTGTTCTGCGATCTCCGGCCCGTCTGTTCCGTCTGCTAGTTTGACGCGGCAGGTCAGCTTAATCATGGGGTTTCCAGCTTGGCTGTTTTTCTCAATCCCCTTTGTGATTTCAACTTGGTATTTGCCCGGCTCAACGAAGTAGGTCTCGCGCGGTTCTGATTGTGTATATGTTGGCATATTTATTTTGTGTTGATGTTGGTTTTGTGTGTTTTGGGAGTAATTGCTTAGCCTTTACTTGGCCTTTACTTGGCCTTTACTTGTCGGAGTGTAGTGATCGGAGCGCCTGCTTTAATTGCTGATTCGTCAACCTCCACGCCACCGGCTGCGCAAAACTCGCGGAATTTTGGTCCAGTCATTTTGCCGCCGAGAGCATGGATGAGTGTTTCCTTGGAGACTCCTTCGGACGCCTTGGCGATGGCGTCAGCTTCGACGTATTCGCGGCCTGCGCTTGTCGAGACCTTCCAGCCGGGGATTTCCTCGCCGGCGGTTAGGCGTTCTTTAAGCGCGTCCACAAGCGGCTCGGCAATCTCCTTTTCGAAGAATTTGAACCGCTTTGCAAACTCCGAGAGCTTCAGCGGGTCGGCAAGGATGCGGTCTTTAATGATGGTGAGCGTGTCCTTGTTTGTTGCGTCCACGTCTGCTAGAGCGGCTTTGCTTTGTAGGACTAGGGCACTGCACTTGTCTTTGTTCGCACACCAGTTGCAATACTCGCAAGGCGTAGGGCGAGCGAATGGCGACGTTGCTGCTGAGATCCACCGCTGCGTTGTGGCCTCGGCCTCCTCGCGGGTGAAGTCGTAGCTGCGCACGAGCTGCTGATCGACATAGACCACATGGCCCGTCCACGACTCGGCAAAGTTGTCCTCCATGCAGGCGAGCGCATAGGCCGCCAGCTGCTCGCGGTAGTTACGCACTTGGCCCGTTTTAATGTCTGCCACCCAGCGAGCACGCTTGCAGATTGCATCCGCCGTGCCGATCTTGGAAAGCCCTGGGACTGCCATCGCAAGGTACTCCTCGCGGGTTTCGACGCGTTCGCCGCCGCTTAGTTGGCGCAAGGTCTTAATCCCCCACCGTGCGGCGGCTTGATCTTCCGCTGGAAGTTGCTCGGTCGGTTCGATGTCTCCATTCATCGCCATGCGGATAGCAAAGTCGATTGCCGTCCCGCGCTCGGCAGCCGCCGACGCACCGGATGCGCCGACGAATACCGCACACTCTGCAAGCTTGGGAGCCATGCTAGGAGTTAGTTCTTTCACGCTCCCTCCTTCGCTTCGAGAGCCTTTGCAATTAATGCCTCCGGCCTGGCGACAATGTTCGCGCGGAGTTTATCTGAGACATCGCGCCAAGTTTGTCCTGGCTGGATTGATTTGTTGGCGACAAGGAAGGCGTTCACCGCATCCTCGTTTTCCGCCAACATCTCAAATGCTCGCACATGCTCGGCGCCGACTACAACCACCGCCGGTTCGGATTTTGCTTTTGGCTTTTCCGCAGCGAATAAATGCGCGACCGAACCCCACTCCATCGGGAGTTCTTCGGATAGGCCGCTGCGGGTCTTGGCGTCGTATGCTGCGCTGTGCGTTGTCAGGATGATGCGTTGCTTGCCGCCTGTGCCTTTCGCTTTGCCGTTTTCGCTTTCCACTACCTTTGTTTTGAACCTGAAGAACCAAAGTTCGTCTGCCCATTCCTTAACGAGCGGTGAGCTTTTTTTCTCAAGTTTTAATTCATACCTGTCGTAAGCCGTCATCAAATCCGGCGGCTCGACTTTCTTAATTTGAGAATGAGCAATTACGACAACATTCTTTCCAACAGATATTATCTTGTCTAATGATGTAAGGACTCTGCTTAAACGCTCTGCAAGCATTGCGTAGCCTTTGCCATAAGGAATTTCCTCTAAACTTTTCTTCCTTTCTTGCTCGCAAATACATTCACGGCAAATTGTTTCAACTCGATCAATCGAATCAATAATGATCGTTTGATGCTCTGTTTGCTGAGCTGCTAAAATTCCTTTTTCAAACTCATTCCAAAGCGCAACCTTCTGGTCAGGATTTGTTTCGAGTTCCCATCTCTCCACATCAATTCTGTGGCTTCCGTTTTCTATATCTATCAACAATGGAGCAGGGAATTGCGCGGCGAACGTTGTCTTGCCGACCGATTCCACTCCGTAAATGACCACGCGCTGTGGCCTTGTCTGTTTGCCTTTTGTGATTTTCATATGCTGTTAAGTTTTTTTATTTCGTCGAATAATGCGCCGAACTCCAAAAGTTCAGCAAGTTTTGAGTATTTTGTGCGAAATGCAATTAACTCACTTTTTGCATTTGCGATGACCTGTCGTGTAGCCTCCGCATTGTCCAAAATGTCATTGAAGAGGATAAAACTTCCGCGCTTTCCGCTGTCGATTGTTCCATCTGGCTCTAGGTGTTTGATCGGCCAAAAAGCCCGAACTGTAAGCGTTCTATTTTCGGGGGTGATGACTTCAACCTTTATCCTCCGAATAAGATCGTAGGCTTGTGCTTCACGCCATTTTAATGCGGCTTCGGTGTCATCCCACTCAAAGTATTTGTGTAAACAACTGAGCGGGTTTGCTGCTTCTGTCAGGAGCGTGCGCGGATTCAGTCCTGCCGGACGATTCGCGATTGCCTCCAACTGTTTTTTGATCTCATCGTTTTTCGATTCGATCTCGTTTTCTTCTTTTATCAGTTTCATTTTTTTAGTTGGTTTTTTGCGATCCACTTATACCCCGCTCTATCGCTGCGGTTTGTGCTATGCCTGCCATGCCGAGCCCTGCCTTGCCGCGCCCTGCCAAGCCTGCCTTGCCTCGCCGCGCCGTGCCCAGCCGTGCCCTGCCATGCCTGCCTTGCCGCGCCCTGCCAAGCCCAGCCGAGCCGCGCCCTGCCTTGCCTGCCTTGCCGAGCCACGCCTTGCCGGGCCACGCCGGGCCTTGCCTGCGTAGGGTTGCAGTCGGATTCCACGGAATCCGCTGCGGGTTGTATTGTCGCCGTGGCGAAATTCATGTTATTCGTTAGCTAAAGTGAATGTGCCCCAGCCCATGCCGGCTGACATCTTAGAGTCTGGGCGACCTTCGCCGATACCTACCTGCTGACCGACTCGCTGAAGAAGGTTTGCGACGTCTGTCGAAGTGAACTGGTCGCAATCATAGCTGATATTAACATCAGCCGACCAAGGCCAGAACTTTGCACGCACTCGGATGTCGCAGACGCCTGTTGCGTTTCGAGCGTGCATAATATGCGGCTCGGCAGATCCGTTGATTTTAATAAGCGGAACGGCATCCACCTTGTCGAATCCATCGCCCTCAACAAAGATCGAGAGTTTTGCCAACGTCATCTTGAACCCTACGAGTCGGCAAGCTGAAATCAGCCCGTTGCGAAACGCTCCCGCTGGGATACCGTCCCATCCTTCGCTGCTGACATGCTTTGCTGCCAGAAAGTCTGCGTCAAAGTCGCGTGCCTCTTTGGCTTTTTTCTTGTTCGCTTGGCTTCCGAGCTTGTGTTTTTCGATCATCGTGTTGATCGCCTTCTCCGAAAATCGGAGTTGGATATACGGTGCGGTTCCTTGGATTTTGAACCGTGCCTTCACGATATTCGGTGCTTTAATTGTTACGTTTTCAGTTGTTGGTTTCATTTTTTTGGTTTCTATTTTTTGTTGTTAGCAGTGTAAACAGCCACTGCCAGCGCCGCCCAAGTATGGGATTTGATGCCGTAGGTTGGCCCCGGCTTATCCTTTGTTCCTTGCAGCCCGATGAGATCGAGTAAGGCTTGACGAATGTTCGCATCCTTGGCTCGCATCGTTCCGCAGAGAAAAAGTTTGATGTCTTTGCGATAGCAGAGAGTCGGTTCGACTCTTGCGACCTCCGTGAATCGCCCGATCCAGACGCAGGTCTCGAAGGTGGAAGCCCCAACCGCCATGCCGTAGGATGCAATCATTTCGATTGCAACGGCGTCGTATTCGCGACCGATGAGCACTTGGCGCATCTCAGTGTTTGGAATCCATCCGTGGTCGAGAACTCCGTCACGGTATTGAACAAACGCGCTGTGCGTTGTTCCAGGATCGATTGCGAGAATGGTTTTCATTTGTCTTTCTTCTCAATCCGCCCTGCCTCGCGCCCGATGTAGTAGCAGGCCACGCATGAACCTAGGGATAGAACTGCAAGCACTATTGCAAAAGTGGCGCTCATTCTATCCCCTCCTCGGACGGATAGTTAAACTCTGCCCAGTGAGTGACTATCTCGTGTGGCGGGAGTCCCGTCATAAGCTCCCATCCATTTTTTGAATAGCACCCAATCTCCAGAAGATCGAATCCAAAATGAAGGATGACGGTCTTGTTTACCTCCGGCAAAATCGCTGCATCGTTCCAGATTAAGGCGCTCATTTCTCTCCCCAGGTTGTGATCCAGTATGTAAGGGCCGCAAACATCGCCACCGGTCCGAAGGCTTTGAATGCTTCCCAAGCAAACTGCAAATTGTGGGTGATAAAGTCGGGTTCCATGTTATCGCTCCAAATCGACATTCAACGCATAAATGCCGTGAAGGTTAAAGAATTTTTCTTTTGCCTCTTGATAAGAACAGGCGTCTATCATGTCCCGAATTGGACCGAATAGAGGGTCGTAGCCCTCGCAGATGTATGTTTTGGTTTTCATATTTTTAGAGCGCAACCCTTGCGCTGAAATCAATTTTTCACCTTCCCAAAAAATGAAAAGATTTTTTTTGAGATTTCCCGAAAATAAATCTTGAGAAATGTCTTTACAAGCCCGCGCGTCCAATGCTGGTGCGGGTGAAACGGCTTTTTATTTTACAACAGGCCGGTAAAACGAGAGCTGTTTTATTTGCGATCCGCGCTTTACCTTGGCGAGTTTTTTTTCAAATCGTCCGGCGTTTACTTCGGATTCGAGAACATTGAACAATGTATTTCGGCATCTCCCAGATTGCTCTGAGATGTCGTAAATGCTCTGCCAGCCCTCACTGTGGAGTTGTTCGAGGTCGTCAATTTTTGCATCTTCGAATACCCGCGCCCAGGCGGCGGTTATATTGGGAGCAGCCAGGGGTGATTGTGTTTTCTTTCGCATGTGTTTACTGTGATGGTTTTGTCGTTGTAAAAGCCGTAAGCGAAGCCCTGCGACCACGCCAGCGTTGCACGGCGTGTGCTTGCATAGTCCATGTCAAAGCGTGCGAGCATGCCGGTGCAGTGTCCGGTTGCTCCGTCAAGCGTGCGGGCGCGTTCGCTGCCGACGCGGTGCAGATGAGCGAGCACGCAGTTGCCGTAGGTCTCGGCGTGGTCGCGGATCGCTTGCACGTTGAACATGTAGCCGTGCAGGAATTTTGTTCCGCCGAGTTCGGCATAGCTGCGGATGTTGTATGGATAGAGTCGGGCCTTGAGCTTCTTGGCGGCCTCCTCGATTGCTTGGATAGTGAGCGTGGCGGCGTGAGCTGCCAGCGCGTTTGGCGAGGCTGCGAGCTTGTAGAGTCGGGCTTCGTGGTTCCCGAATAGGATGTGCTGTGGCCTGAGTTCGTGCAGGAAGTCGATGCCCGCGCTCAGATCGTCGCTCACGCTGGCTGCTCGGTCGCTGGAGTTCGGGTCATTGACTGCGCCTGATCGGAATGCTGCGAGATCCAAAAAATCGCCCAAGTGAAATGTTGTATCCGGCTTCCATCGGTCGCGAAATGTCAGGACGGCTTTGCGAGCTTCGGGGTCGATTTGATCGCCGTGCGAGCAGCCGACTGCCATCCACTTTTTCCAGCCTTTTGAGATATTCATATGAGTTCCTCTTCTTCGTCTTCATCTTCCGGCGGGTGAATGATGTCACTTGCTTGGCCGAGTAGTCCTTCGACTGCGTAGCGGTTGCCGAATTTAATTTCGGAGTGCAACGTGTCGCCCTCGTGCTCCCATGTGACGATTGCAAGGCCTGCGTCGAAATGTTCGGAGAGGAGCTTGCGGACTTCAACCATTACGGCTTCGCGGCTCTTCTCCATTTTTTTCATCCGTGCCAGTTGCGGAGTGGCCCGCAGTCGATATGAACGAATCCGGCGTAAGTGCCGATTCCGCCGGTAAAGATTTTGTCTTTGCGGACGTCCTTCGCGATTTTCACAAGGTCGGGGATGGAGACCTTGGCTGTGATGTCCAAGGCCATGAAGCGCGTGTGTAGGCTGTGCCTAGCCCCGCCGATGGCTTTGTTGTAGGCTTCGTTGCGATAGCCCGAGAGTATCTGGATCGGCACGCCAAGCCGTTCGCGGATCGCGTCGGCTGCGTAGAGGGTCGGAATGATGTTAGGCCAGAGCGCCTGTGTGGGGATCGCGTTGCACTTGAGGAACGAATTGGAATTGCCGAGAAAGAAAACCTCTTTCGCCGAGAAGTATTTGATCCCCTGGCGGTCGAGTAGTTTTTGAAACTCGGCAAATTCTTCATTCATTTGTCTCGTCTGGTGGGCGAGTCAAATACGTGCGCGCCGTATTTGTTTATAAGTTCCGGCGGCGGGCTAAATGAAAGCGTGACGTTGCCCGCCTTCGTTGGCCACGAGACGGCGCAGCCGGTCATCAGAAGCATCAGAATACAGAAGATCGCCGCCGCGAAAAAGCCGATGGCAATCGTGCGGTAGTGGTCAAGCATTACTGACCCTTTCGGAATACGTTGATTATGCCCACAAGGCCGAGAGCGAGCGCAATGATGTGGTTTTGGAGCTCAGGATCAAGCGTTAGCCCGAGGCTGGCGGCAACGAAAATCAGGCCGCGCCAAGTTGAGGTTTGGCCTGCGTAGTCGAGTATTGTATCAGTCAGTTTTTTCATGGTTTTGGTGCTTAACTTTTCGCGACATGTAAACCGCCGTCAGGATGGCAGCGATGAGGCCCACGCAAGCGGTCGCGAATTGGACGCCTGCGGTTAGGTGCGGGAGGAGGGAAATGATAAAGCTTGTGGCGGAGGTCGTGGTTCCGACGAGTGCAATGAAGAGAGGGTGGTCGTTCATAGCTTTTCAATCCATGCGGGCAGTGTCGTTCCTTCCGGCAGCATCGCGCTCCAAGTCCACTCGGTCGGGTCTTCCGGGTCGTTTGGTGTCGGGATAAGCGTGACGCCCCACTGCATTGAACGAGTTTTGTTTGTGACTGTTTGATCCCAGCAAAACCACGGAATGTTGTTGTCGTGCAATTCGGTGGCTCGGTAGCGTGGCATTGGGTCGTTCATGGCAGTCCGAGACCTTGGCCGAGGGTTTGTTTTGCAAGATTGTAAATATCCTGCATTTTTTGCGCGGTCATTCCAATGTTGGGCTGGAATGCCAGTAGGTAGCTAACCCGAGAAGTTGCGGCAGCGGTTGTGTTGTTACGACCTGCCGTCTGAAGCGTATAATTTCCGTTTGTGGGCGTAGAAGAAACGAGATTGCTTGTTGTAATATCAGCCCCGCTGGTTTGCAGCGTTAGCGTATCAGCATTCCAGCCATAACCTACGTTTCCTGAAATTGGCAGATTTGCAGTAGAATTAAAATACCTGTTTCCGTTGTAATTTCTAGACTGAGGTTGCCATGTTGTTCCGCCACCAACGCCTGTTGTAATAGCGTTCTGAAGTTGTAAGCCTGTCGAACCAAATAAAACAAACGCCCCCTCAGAGTTCGCAATACTGATTCCGAGCGCACTCCATACGGCGTGAACCGAATATCCGCCCTCAGTAAAATCGACTGCAAATTGCGGGCTATACTCGATCCGTTGCGTATTGCCTCCAAATGAGATCCCATCCGCCCCCCAAGTCGGCCCGTTGATGAGCGTGCCGTTGTATGTCCCCAGACCCCCCAGCGAGTAGGCGGTCGAGCCTGTGCCTGCGTTCTGTGTTGATCGGAGCGGCCAACATACCATGCTGCTGTAAAGGCCGAGACGCTTCATTCCCTTGACGAAATAATTGATCGCCGCGCGGTCCGTCGCCCCGCTCGTGTTGATATACGCCCGAGCGTCTGCGTCGAAAGAAGCTGAGACAAATGGGAAGCTGAGAATCATTTTTTAGAAAATGTCGCCTGCGAATACCCAGCTATCCGTCCCGAGTTTCATAAGAGAAGCCACACTGTGCTGGCTCGAAAGGTTGCTGGCAGCGCCCGCTGCATTGATCGTGACGCCTGCCCCCGCCGTCACAGCCACGCCGCTGACAGCAGAGCGGTAGAGAAGCACCTGCGAGCCGGTCGGGAATGCCGCTGTCGAGTTCGGCGGGACGGTTATCGTCATGCCGGTTGTCGCGTTGATGAGGCCGTATGCGTCCGAGAGCGCGAGAGTGTAGGCCGTGACTGCCACGGAGTTAATCGGCAGCGAGAATTGAGGGACGGGGGAGAATGCATCCGCGTCGATAAGTTCTTCCGAGACTGAGCAAGGGCTGAGAATCACGGTCTGCCGTGTTCCGCCTTCGGTGAGTTCGATTTCGAGATCGAGGTCAATGGATGGATCGTTGCCCACCAAATCCCGCAGCGCGTAGGTGGCGAAATTGACGTCTGCGGTCTTGCCAGGCTTGGCCGTCAGGCCGCTTTGGATCGTCATTACAGGTAGGTCGGCGAAGCCCTTGGCCCCTGCAAAGGTAATGTCGTAGTACTCGCCTTCAATGCCTGCGACTGTGACGCCTCCAGCGCCGATTGAATCAAGCGCGGCCAATGCCGACGCAACATCTTCCGCCGTTGCGTTGGCTGCAAGCGGATCTGTCTGGCGAAGTGTCGTCAGAACGCTGCCGGTTGTAGCTGTGCCTGTGAGCGCCGTGCCGCCTGCCGTCACGGATACCGTGAATTGGGTCGGCTGCGGGAGAGCCTTTACGAAATACTGCGTGCCGTTTGAGTAGCCGGTCAGCGCCGAGAAGCCTGTGAGCGTGACAGGTTGGTTGAGCGCGAGGCCGTGGTTTGCGGATGTGATAAATACGCCCGCAGTTACGAGCGAGCCGATCGTGATTGACGAGCTTGGTGTTGTCAGGCGGTAAGTGCCTGAGAATGGTTTTTGCGAAAACGATAGGCGTTGGACTTCGTTGTTCGTGTCGGAGCCTGTGATCGTCGTCACAAGCGTTGGCGTCACGGCAGTCGATAGGTCAATCCAAGTCGATTGAAAGACGGCAGGAGCCAAGCGCAATTCGATTTCCTGAACCTCTTTTGCGGTTGCGCTCCCTGCTACGCGCTCGCCAATGACGGCAACCGTATCGGGTATGAGCTGAGAGACGTCTGCCGTGATGCTCCCGCGCGTGCCTGCTGTTGCAAATCGGACTGTGAACTGCTCCGAGAGTTGGCCGGTCACTGTCACGCCGCCCGCGCTGGAGATCGCTGCAAGCGCGTTGAGCGCGGTCTGCACTTGTCCGGCAGTTACCGCTGCGTCGAGCGAGCTGGTCGTGTCCCCGCCGAATGTGAGCGTATAAGCTCCCGTCTCGGGCGTGCCTGTGCGTGAGCCTACGCCAAGTTTGACGCTGGAGCTGGTTTTATCGACTACGGTGAACGGCGCGCCAACGATTCCGGTGGCCTGTAAAAAGTAAAGATTGAATGTGCCGGTGTCGCCTTTTGTGAATTTCACCGGCGCGGCTGGAGAGAGATTGGTTTCGCTCGTTGCGAGCCGATTATTAGTAAGGTCGATGAAAAGGTCGCGTGCCATGTTAAATGGCGGAGGATGTCAAATAATTACGCGCGGAGTCACAGCATCCGCTAATTCTTGTTACGCCGTCAGGGTGTGATTTTGCATGCATCTCATGTAGGCGTCTGGCATGCTCCTCGGTGTTTTCTCCAAGATGGATGCATGCCACACAGTTTCCCAGAAATGGTTTGCCCCCGTAAAATCCAAGCCCACACGAAATATGCCCACGTGCGGAATTTTGAAAATCGCATTTATCCATGAATCACCTCCAGGGAAGGAGACAAGACGATGGTCGAGTTTACGCACGACGGTTGCCCGTATGGCAGCGGAATTGTTAAAACCAACCGATAATTCCCGTCAGCATCCGCAGGCGGGAGCGATGGAAAAACAATGATTATTCCCACGGAGCTTCCGACGGAAATTGTGCCCAGATAAGTCGGCGAACCTAGGAATGGTATGGTAAAAACAGGTCCATATTCATCTCCCGCGATTGCGTACGAAATCCCGCCCGAGTTTTTCCCGGTGAGTACTGAGGCCACCCCGAAATTGTATGAAATGAGCAGGCACTCCTCGCCTTCTGGCAATGACTCTGGATCGCATTCTGGGTCAGGGCCGCCGTCGATAACCAACTCGCTCTCGCATGCTTTAAGCTGTAATTGAAAAACGTAACCATTGGAGTACACGGGAGGAGATCCGACGCCATAGGTTGCATATATTACTCCAGTGACCTGGCCGCAATTACAGCAACAGGCGCATGAGGCTTTCCCGTCTGCTGTGATTATTACATTCTGCGTGCCTGCCTTTAATTTGATCGACGGCATATTTAGCAAGCCTCAGTTTCAATCCAAGTGAGCGCCCCATTGACCGATCCGAGGACGTAAGTGCCAGAGGTCGGGAGTGCCGGAATTTTCAGCCTGCGCTGCGTGTGTCCTCCTTGGCCGGGGAAAGATTCGATAAGCGATTCGTGAGCGTCGAGCGCAGCAAAAACAAAGTTCTGCATCAGGTCGGTTGCCTTAATTGCATACGGATAGTCCGACGCTGTTTGCCCTTTCGGGAGTAAAACTTTTTGCTGGAAATCGACTGGGAGCGTTGCTGCCATAAGTTATGCAACGGGCAGGTAGTTTACTGATCCCTCGGAAAACAAACGCGGAACATCTTGGTTGTAGGAAATGGCATACTCACTAAAGGAGCCAAAGTTTTTCGTCGTATGGCTCGCGTAGGAAATACCCTTCCCGACAGAATAGAGGCTGTATATTGTCGCGCTGCTTCCGCTTGAAAGAAAAGGTTGTTCGGAAACAACGAAAGCCTGCGCGGATGCGTCTATTATAAATCGCGTAAATGTATAACCCAGATTTATAGGTCCATCGTATTTTGTAAAAGAAGCAATGCCCGCAGAGGGTTGCACCTCTGTTACGATATTGATTTGCGGAGGCTCGAAAATTTGACTCAGCGAAACATTGCTTGGGAGCACTCTGGTGAAAATGTAATTTTCATACAGATAGTCAAAGTGCTTGGTTCCATAGCTACCTGTGAGCCGCGCGATCAGCCCCTGCCGCTCGATATTGCCCGTCGTATTTGTCCGCCCGTAGGCCGTCACGCGGAACTCGGTAAACCCATCTTCGCGCGTCTGCTCCTGCGCGTCAGGGTAAATGTAAAGCCCGTCTATTGCAGGCGTCCCCTCGTCATCTGGCAATAGGTTCCCCACCGCCAACTCTGAGCGGTAGCGAGCCTCGTCCCCGCGTCGGCAGATGTATGTGCGCTCAACCCGCACAAGACCGCTCGGGAATGTCTGCACAGATCGCCCTGGGGCTGTTACGAGGTTGCGCGTGCCGTGATATGTATAAGCCATTTTAGTATGCTAGTGCTTGCTGTGGAAGTTTCGGTTCGATTTTTGCGACAAGGTTTTTGATTTCGAGCACAAGCGTTTCAAGAGGTTTCTGTTTGTCCTTTTCCATGTCTCGCTTTGTCTTTCCGTCCTCGCCGGGCCTGTCCACTTCCGGTTGACCGTCCCTTTTTTTCGACCTTCCAAATTTGTCTATGACTTCAGCCTTGCCCTCTTGAACGTCTTTGACGCGCTGGGCAAATTCGGAGCCTGTTTCTTTGGCCTGCTGACTCAGGCCGAGAGATTTCCCAATATCGTACATGCTGCGGGTGTCGCGGCCTGCTCCTTGCCCTCGAATACTCGACTCGACTTCGCTTTGACGGATTTGCTCGGCGGTTCTTTTTGCTGACTCAAATTGCCCTTTTTGGATTTGCTTCTCAGCGCGTTGTTGCAAGCGCCCGCCCTTGTCGATGCTCTGCTGCGATTCAGCTTCCGCAATGCTTTTCAGGATGCTGGCTGATTTTGATAATTCTTTATTCATGCCTGCCTGCTCTTGGCGAGCGCGGGCGATTTCATCTGCAAATGATTTTGCCTCCGACTTGCCCATGCCTGCGTCGATGGCCTGCTTTAGCGCGGCGTTGTAATCCTTTTTATACTGCACCGCTTTTTCCTCTTGCTCGTTTCCGCTGATCTTTGCCTTTAGTGACTGCAGGTCAAGTTCGAGATTTTCGCGGAGATCGGCCTGGCGTTCGGCTTCCTTGGCGGCAGCTTCTTTTTCTTTTTCGACGCGGACGGTCTTGATGTTGTTGATTTGCTCTTCTAGGTTCTTGGAGAGATCGAGCTGTTTGTTTAAGTCTCCGATCCCCTGAGTTTGTTCGTCGATTTTTCCAGCGATAGAGTCGGCATACGAATAGTTGCTCTCCAGCAGTGGCGTGGTGCCAGTTATCTCGCTGTTGAAATTCGACCATGCAGAGCTGATCCCGTCGATGGCAGGCTTAAAGTCTGAGTTGAGATTAAATGCCGATCCAATTTCCGCGCCTGTTTCTTTTGTTTTTTCCCCAAGCTCTTCAATTTTTCCGGCGACTTTTTTAGAGTTTGCACCTAAGTCTGCGATTTTTTGCACCCCTGCTTGAGTAAGAGTAACAAAATCAGTAACGCTTAAACCTGCTTTTTTTGCACTTTCAGCTAAACGATTGGATTCGTCGATGTATGTTGTAGTACCGGTGGTAAGGTCGCTAAGAGGACCGACTACGGATGCGACCATTACGCCTAAAAGATCCAAAGCTCCGGTAGCCTTGCCAGTTGAATTTGCCGTTTCTGCGTCGCCCCTTGCCGCTGCCGAGGTGACTTTTGCATATTCGCGATATTCTTTTATGAGTTCACTTAATTTTTTTTGCGATTCTTCAAGAATGGGATTAAGAGACGATCCTATTTCTTGTCCCAATCCAGCGGCGTCCACCTTTTCCATGCTAGATCCTAAGCCACTCACGGCAGGAATAACCTCGCTTAAAATACCGGCAGCAAATGCCGCCATCTTCCCTTTTACGGCATCGATTGTTTCGCCCGCTGCGTCAAACGTCGCAGCGTTTTCGTTCATCACGCGTTCCAAGGAGCCGACTTTTCCGCGAGCATCATCCAACGCCGGTGAAAATCCTATAAGAAGTGGGAGCAACTTACCGCCAAGCTTGTCACCAAATACTTCGGATGCCATCGCTGCTCTCTGAGTAGGGTCTTGAATCGCCGCGATCTTGTCGGCAAAAATCTTCATCTGCTCGGTTGGCGTCTTGCCTTTAAGTTCTGCCAACGAAATCCCCAGGTCGGTCATTGCGGTGGCTTGTTTGTCTCCGCCGTTGGCCGCATCCTGCATGAAGTTTTGCAGCTTATTTATGACGGTTCCCACCATCTCGGCTCCGAGTCCTGCGTTTTTAAAAGCCGTTTCCAATACGAGCAACTTACCCGCTGCCTCGCCTGTTCGTGCGCTGAGTTCGCTTAAACGTCCGCCAAGATCAAGCGCGTCACCAAATCCCCGAGCCACCGATTGCGCGCCGCTAAATGCAAGGTTAATCGCCTTGTTAAATCCAGAAGCGGCGATATTTCCGAGCGTAAATGCGCTTGTAATTTTTGCGAATGACGCGTCAAATAATCCGCCAGCATTTTCGGATTTGTTGCCAACGTCCTGCAATTCTTTCCCAAGCCTATCAATTTTGGGCGAGGTGTCTGAAGCTGCACCCCCCATCGACCTGAGTTTTTTCTCCATGCCCTCAAGCTGCTTGGTGCGGCTAAGAGTTTTTTGAAACTCATCGGCGGACATCGCCGTTGTCCTCTGCTGCGTGTCAAGTTCGGCGAGTTCCTTTTGGACGTTCTTCAACGTCTGCGATAGTCCCGCGTCCTTTGCTCCAAATTCGACTGTAACGTCCGCCATATATTAGGCTATTCAGTCAAAGTCTTTTTGCGCTTCTTCAGGATTAACGCCATCTGCTTTTTCATTTTGGAGACTACGACCTGAGAGGCTTTGAGCTGTTGATCTGGCGGGCAGATGCGACTAAGCCACGGCACTTTGTTTGTCATCAGCACGCGCGGGTTCGATGTGTCGCCGAGGTGGTTTTCTATTTCGCCGGTCGCCTTTGTCTGATCCACGACCCAGTTGGGAATCCCTCGCGTCATCGATTTTTTGATAACTTGTGGCAGCTGTTCTGCGCAACGTGCCCAGCCAGACTTTGCAATGCCGACGCGCTTGGCAACTTCTTCGATGTAGCCAGGCAAATCCCCTTCGGTAATGTAGAGTTTGTCGCCCCTGTTTCGCGTACGCCCGTCTTTTGGTTTGCGATGCGCTTGGTGTATGGCTTTGAAATCGTTCGTGATTTCAATCTCGCCCCACTTCTTTAAAAAACCAATCCGCTCCAGAATGATCTTGATGACATCGTAACGCTTTTCTCGCAATAATTTGAAAAGCCTTTCCCTGATTTTCGTGTTGCCGACATTGTCAAACATTTCCTCCAACTTGCCGACGTCTTTGATGATCTTTTTAATGTCCTTATCAACACGTCCAATCCCGCTTTCAGGCTTCGTTCCGAAGGGCTGAGTCCGCCTCGCCAACTCAACGCAAAGCAGGCGAGCATTGAGAGCTACGCAGTCGGGAATGGATTTTTCGACGATCTTGGAATACTCGTCGAGAATTTCCACGAACTTCTGTTTGTCGAATTTAAATTTCCCCGCCATTATGAGTTTTGTGAGTTTTGAGAATCCGATCTATTTCGGCGAGCGCGTCAAAATCTTCCCTCTCATTGCTTCGCGTGTACACGCGCGGGATGCCGCGAGAGAATGAATCGGCGTCGAGAATTTGCAGCCCGGCAGCATACGGGATTTCCCACATGCACTCTTTGAACCCCCAGCCGGTCACGCTCGCGAGCCTAAAGACGTAAGACGCGAGCCAGTTGGGGGAGGCTACTTTCCCCCGCTCGGACTCGCTCCTGAAGCGTGTTGCGCCTTGGTCTCGGCAGCGTTCACTTTGTCCCACGCTGCGGACACGAGCGCGGACAGTTCGTTCTGTTCGTCGATTGTGGTGAGATTGTCGAGCTGCCAGCGGCGCACCGCCTTGTTGAACGCGATCTGGTCGCTGTCCACGGCAAGCACGTCCTCAAGCGGTGCGATGTGGACAAATGCAAATGCGGCCACAAACCAAAACTCATCGCGCTTCTCCAGCATGTTTGAGCGAATGATTGAGATTGTGCCAGGCACGCATGGCCTGAGCTTCCACTTGCCTGTTTTGCGGGTTCCTTCACGCATGCCCGCTTCGCGTAGTACTTCGTCGTCTGTTAGTAGTTCGGTGTTCATAGGTTTTGGATGATTTGTTTCTTGTCTGCATCGGTTGCGTCTTCGCGGACGAGGAGCCGCTTGCCCTTGATTTCGACTTCGATCCGGCGCGGTGTGTTGCGGATCCAGTCCACGAGCACATCGCGGTTCGCGAGTGCGGCGCGGATGTAATTAAGCAGATTCTCAGGGTCGCTTTCGTTGAGTGCTTCGCCGCCCTTCGTCATCCCTGTAAAGACATCTTCGGCGCGCTGGCCTTTGGCATTCACGGCGTCAAGCCAAAAAACAGTTGATTCGCGCCCGTCTGATCGAACGGTTCGCGTGATCGGGCAAGGCATTTTGGGCAGAAAGCCCAGAGTCACGAGCGCCGTGGCAACCTTCAGGTTCGGCGTGTAAAAGTACTGTTCGCTGTCTCGTATTGTTTCGGTGTTCATATTTTAAAGAGGCGACAGACTTTAGCCGGTCTGTCAGCGGGCGCGTGCCAGCGGGTGCGAGAAATTACATGCTCGGATACTGCGTCGCCTGAATCGTCATGGTGCGGAAAGTGTCGCTGCTCTGTTCAGACGAGACGCTATCGACAACGATCTTGCCGCCGCTCACGCCGAATTCAGTGGTGGCATTTGCGATGGTCAAGAGGCTGCCAACGGATGCTGTGGCGACTCCGCTTGATCCGTTGATTGCGCCGGAAATCGAGATGGTTGCGGTGCGTCCGTAGGTCGAGATAGCGACAATGTCGCCATCTTCGTCCATGAGTTCAGCCTTCTGGCCTTGGACGGAACGGTTGAACGAGGAGAGGATGATGCCGGTTTCGGCGGTTGCGCCGAAAGTAACACTTGCGGCAGAAGATGAGGTGATGACAGATGCGGCCATACCTCGCAAAAACTGTCAACTCAGTTGAGGAACTCGGCGAAAATCTCACTCTAAAGCAGTCCGGTGTGAACGGTCACGGATACGCTCCGCAAAAAGTGCCGATCGGTTGTCGAGAGTGCAACCGGCCCGTCTCGCAACACGCCGTAAACTTGGCAGGATTTTGGCTCAATAGCATTCAGCTTGTCCACGATTCCAAAGACATCGTGAGTCACGCACAGTAATTCTGCCCAGAGATCTTCGAGAGTTTGCGCGTTTGCGTCGTCTGCTTGGACGGCCAAAACAACGTCAATCGTGAATTGAAAAATCGCGCTGTTCGTAATCGACTCCGACTGCCGAGTCGCCTTTACAAAGCACGCAGGCAACGTCATCGCGGCGAAGTTCTCCGACGATGTGACGGTCAAGTCATTCTGAAATTCAGCCTGCAAATATCGGATGAACGCATCCGTAATTGCCTTCTCAAGCGTGCGCGTCGTAGTCGCTGCCTGGCTCTTCGGTTCGGGAGTTGTGGAGAAGAAAATCATTTATTCACATCCTGGAGCGCGAAGTCCACTGAGACGGCATCCTGTGCCAGCTCCGCAGAGACGACGCGGAAGCTGGCAGCGTCAATCGCCACTACGTCGCCAAGGTTGATTTGCTGTGTGACGGCATTGTAAGGAGCGGTGATAACCATCGCAATTTGCGTCATAAATCCGCCGTCTCCGACGCTGTTCTCGCAACGAAATGTTGTTCGATTGGCCGAGAATGTAGAGCCTTGAAACGTGACGGTGATCGGTAGTTCCCCAAGGACGGCGGCAAAGTCGGCAGCGAAATAAGTGGCAAGGCTCACATTGTGCCGGTTTCGTCAAATCAGCCCCACGCTCTTGCAGAGTCGGTGATATTCGCTGCCCCGCGTTGGCGTTTCCTTGCTCGTATTGTGCGTTGCATTGCTCCAGTGGATGATGTCGTAGGGCGTCGCCGCCGGATGCGTGTATGGAGAGCCTGCCACGCCGCCGCAGTCGAAATAGTTGTCGAATGTTTTGAACTGAATCCCGCTGCGTTGAAGGCCGTGGATCATTGCGATCATCGCATCGTGCCAGTCGCAACCGGCCATGCCGTTTTTCAGCATGTCGCCGATGATATCAGACATCTCGGCGGCATAGGCAGAGCCTTTCGGAATGGCCATGACAACGGGTGAAATCATCGAGAGCCACGGTGTGAACGTGTAGTCCTCCGCGACGATCTTCTTTGTAACGGCAACGTCCATTTGCACCCAGATTCCGCCGTGCTCGTGAAGGGTCTTGAGAGCGAAGTAGTCGCTCCAATGCGCAAACGAGCCGATGCCGCCGTTTGGAATGCCGGTGTGCGGATTGCCTGCGAATCCGATTGGCTGAACGTAGTCCTTCGGGACTTGGCGCACTTCCACCAAGTCGGGAACGCCAGCGACTTTTTGATTGGTCCAGAGAACCGGCTTGTGACCGGCCTCAAGCAAGAGCTGAAGCGTGAGTTTTTCCATGAGGCCAAGCTTCGGGCCTATCCAGACTGAGTGTGTCGTGCTCATTTGCGGGCGAGGACGGTGAGGCCGTTGCAGTTTTCGTAATGTTCCGCGACTCTCCAATGCGCGTTGTCGCGAATAAACTCTTGGATCGCGAGATTGATGCCGGTTCCGTTGTCCTCCCCGAGAACGCCGAAGGCTACGGTGTCGTGAAACACGAGGTATTTGCGCGCCTGGTTGCCGTGCTTTTCAAGTTCGCCCTTCACCTGTGCGTAGGTGTGCAAGGTATCGATGAAGAGCAGGTCGGTCAGCTCGATTGTTTCGGCATCGAGCGTGCTGCCCTGCTGGAACGTCCAATCTATTGCGAGCTGTGAGCTGATTCCGTGGACGTTGAAGAAGTCGTGAAGATCGTAGCTGCGGAGCTTCGCGTTTGGCTTGTTTGAGAGTCCGTGAAGAAATGAATAAGTGGACATTCCTGTCCTCACTCCGAACTCGGTGACGTGCTCGCATTGGCGCGCGAGCTGCGCAAGGCGAAGCATGTGCTCGTTGATGTCGCCTGCGATGGAGCGTGAGCGGTTGAAGATGTTGATGAGCGGCCACTGCGCAACGAAAGCATTGACGCCGTATTGATATGCACGCTCGGAGTTTTGCAGGTCAACGATGGCGTCAGTCGGGCGCGTGCCGTTGATCGGGTGATCGTGCTGCCATTTTAAGCCCTTCACCTGCAAGACAGGCGCTTCAAGCAGTGCCCGCACGGAAAAATCATTGTCGCAAAAAACGCCAAAATAAGACGGATGGAAAACGTATCCGCGCTTGTTGTAGAGCGCCCGAGAGAGAACCGGATGGCACATGAGGCCGTCTTCACGGAGCGAGTCGGGCACGTAGCATGCCCACTCTTCACTGCCTGCGGGGAGTTTTTGCAGCTCTTCATCCCATGCCTGCGGCGGTGTGAGGTCGTCGGCAATGACGACGAGGATGTCGCCGGATGAGATTGCGGCGGCGGCGTTCCAGTTTGCAACGCTGGAGGATGCCCACTCGGGCGGCGGGACGCTGTTAGCAACATTCTCTTCACCAAAGGCCAAATGTGACTCGGTATCGTCCGACTGAATGCCGAAAATGTGTTCGACATTCTCGGGATTTGTCGCGCGCTCAAGCCAGATTTTTTTTGTGGCTAGGGCGCGGACGGGTGTGTTTCGGGTTGCGTGTATTAGGCTGATTTTTTTCATGGATTTGTTGGGTTTTTGGTTAGTGTTTCAAAGATTTTCTTTGCGCGTTCGCGCTCAATTGGATCGCTGCACCGCTCATGTGTGGCGTCCTTTGGAACAGGCTCAAAAGCCGGATGGTGGTGAACGAAAACAACGTCACGAGCGTCCACAATCGTGCCCGCTTTCTCGGCACGAATGGTGAACTCTGCGTCCGAGAATTGGTTTTTGAAATCGGGGTGAAAGAGTCCGTGTTTGTCATAGAATTTTTGCGTGCAAATCGCCATCGGCAGGAGTTCGTCAGTGCGGTATCCATCCGAGATGCGGAGAACCTTCTCGGAATTGATGTCCAAGCGGCTTTCAAGCATGTCGTCCCAGCCAGGCGGACATTCAAAGTCGTCGGAGAATTGCACGAGGATGTCGCCGGTGCTCACACTAGCCGCAAGATTCCACGCTCCCACTGAGCCGCCGTCGATATCTTGGCAGACCCCGCAGAAGCGTTGCAAAACGGCTGCGGAGGCGTCGTCTGAATCGACCGCAAAGATGTGTTCAACGCGCTCCGGCTTGTTTGCGCGTGAGAGCCATAGGTTCATGTTCTGAACCGCTTGCAATGGCCTCCCGCGCGTGGCGTGAAGAAGTGAGATGCGCGGGCGCGGAGCGGCGTTGAGAACCTGCATTTCGAGATTGAATGCTTCTTCCTTCCGGCCTGCCAGCCTGAGCGCCCAAGCGCGGAGTCGCTTGGCTTTGACGCCGTAGTACTCGGCCTTGTGCGTCCACTGCGTGAAGGAGGGGACGGGTATCTTCTCCATTTCGTCGAGAAGCGCGAGAGACTCAACCGGCTTGCCTTCGTCGAGAAGAATGGACGCTTCCAGCGCGACGGCTTCGCGACGTGCGGGGTCGAGTTTGCGCGCGGCCTGAGCAAAGCGAAGCGACGATTCGCCATCCGTCATGTTGCTCATGTTCATCAGCGTTTCGTACTTGTGGACGAGATCCAGATCCTTCATGGCGATAGCCTCCGCGCCGTAGCGCAAGGACAGGTCTCGCTGTCCGGTGATCATTTTTTCGTAATGCAGATAAAACTTCCAATGCGGGGCGAATTGATCCTGCCATTCCAGGATGCGCTGGTTGCGCTCGTTGCTCTTGCGCTGGCCTAGTGGCGGCATGTGGTGGATTTCCAAGTCACGCCGCATGTAAATCTTGATCGTCTTCGTCGGGTGGACGTTCTCATGCACCGCCCGCCACCAGTATCCGGTGCGGTAGCGAAAGAACCGCTCGCGCGGCGCGCGCTTGTGCTGCTCGGGGATAACGTAATCACTGAGTATCCAGTCACACTCTGCTGGGCAATCGCGGAGCGCCTTCAGCGTAGGCTCAACCATGTTGTCCTGGAGCACGTCGTCACAGTCTGCCCACATAACCCAGCCGCCTTCGCCGGTCAGGTCGTAGGCTTTTTCAAATGCCACATTGCGCGCGGCGGCGAAGTCGTCGAGGTGCGGCCAATGCCGACAGAGCGGGGAGTTGCGATATTCTCCGACGTGACAGCCGAGGCTCTTTGCGATGTTGAGAGTCGCGTCGGGTTCAAGTGCTCCGACGGCGCGGATGATGACGACATCATCACAGATTTTTTGCAGGGATCGGACGCACCGCTCGATGCGCTCGGCTTCGTTGCCGCATATCAAGCCTGCGACAAGGCGATTTTTTTGGTTCATGTTTCTGCATGGGGCGCGATGTCAAAAATTTGACCACTGATCTGCCATAGCGTCGGCAATCCCTTGAAATGTTCGGCTTCGCTCTTTCCATCGATTAGGACCCGGAGACATTTTATGAATGCGAGACTCTCGCCCTTCGACAATGTTTGTCGGCACAATCTTCGGAAGGTTTTTCAGCCAAAGGCAAGTCGCCTTTGTCTCGCCATGACCGAATTGCCAAGGCTGAATCACTTGGTCGGGCCTGCGGATGCGGGAAGATATTATAGAAACAGGATTTTCCAACGCGATACGGTCAATCGGAGCGGCGAGCAACAGCCGCACAAAGTCGAGTGCCTCGACCTGCTCAGTTTGTTTATATTTAAACCAACGCGCACCACTTACCGCGAGATGAGTGCATGGCGGATGTGCGATCATTAAATCCCATCCGTCATTCAAGACTTCCCGGACATCGCCGCAAATGTGATTGCCAGCCGTTTCGCTTGCAAGAATATCACAAGACCACGCATCCCATCCACGCTTCATAAAAGCATCCCTCACCGTTCCGCTATATTCGCACGCAATCAAAATTCGTTTCATATCTCAAACCGCAATCATCCTGCAAACGTGTTATGATGTAAAGCAAAAAACCCGCTCCTTGCGAGAGCGGGTTTGATGTCGAACCGTGAGATTTTACAGTCCGGTCGTGATGCGGATGATCGAGGAGCCGTCGACAACCTTCTCGGATACGTGCTGACGCACGCGGAGGATGTTCGAGCGGCGGGCTTCGTCGCGGTAGGTCTCGGAGACGAAAGGCACTGGGCTGTCTGCACCCCAGAGGATCGTGCGGCCAAAGCCACCGGCGGCGAACTCACCGCCAACTGTGTTGGCGAGTGCAAGGTAGCTGTCACCCCAGACGAATCCGCCTGCGTAGGTTTGACCCTTCTTGGCAGTGTTGCGAGGAGCGCGGCCCACGAGGACTTTTTCCACGCCCACGGCCTGAGCAACTTCTTGCTCGGAGAGGAGGCGGGTGGAGTTCGTGGCGACTACGCCGAACATTTGGTTTTGAACCTTAGTTGAGCGGCGGACGCGCTCGAAGAGGACTGCGGACATAACGAGAGTGTTAGGAAGCACGCCATACTTGGCGAGTTCCAACTTGCCTGCGGCAACGTCGGCCGGAAGGTCGAACGATGTGATGTTGGCTTCAGTGTAGGCGGCGGTTGCACCGGCTGCAGAGATGGCTGTGAGGCCGTTCGCTGCGTAGGTGAGCGAGGCAACGCGAAGCTCGTGGCCGATTTGAATCTGGCTCAGGAGCATGTCGGCAACGGCAACCTCAACGTCGAGGAAGCGGGCGAGGTCGCGCTGAGTTGCATCGGGGAGGACTTCCTCAAGACCGTACTCGGTAGTGGCGAAGGTGTCCGATGTGAACTTGCGGCCAACGCGGGGATATGCAGAGCCAGCGGCGATCTTGGTCGCGTCGTCGTTAAGTGCCTCAGATGCGCCCAGGTTGATTTTCAGATACTCGCCAGAGCGAACGTCTGCAACGTAGATCGGCATGACTTCGGCACCGATGAAAAGGTTTTGCTTGTTCGAGCGGCCCTCGTAAACGGCCTGTGCGATGTCTCCGCGAATTGTGGTAGTGGTGAGTGACATGGTAGTTGGTTAGTTGAGTGTTTCGGTCAAATGCTCAGAGTCGTACTGCGTACTCGATGATGTCGCCGGTCACGCCGGAGTTGATTGCGGTGCCGAGAGTCACGCCAGAGGTGACGAGCGTTCCGACAATCACGCCGCCGGTTGTGGCGAAAACCGAATTGCCAGCGGTCACGGGACCAGGCGAAACGATTCCGAATTGAGTTGCCTTGAAGAGTTTCACTTCGCCAACGCCAGCGGCAGCAACGTCGTCTTGAAGGACGCCGATGACTTCGGAGGCGGTTACGAGTGCGGCGGCTGCATTGTCGCCGGAGCAACGGACGAGCGTGTTGCCTGAGAGCGCGGACGCGAATGTGAACGAGCGGAATGGGATGTCAGTTTGGGATGCCATATTGTGAGGTGATTAGAGGTTGTGGAGTTGGTTGGAGTCGCGAAGGGCGATGTATTCAGCAGGGTGATTCAACATCGCGAATTTGATTGCGGCGGTCTTGGAGCCGAGTTCAGCGGTTTTCGCTTCAATCAAATTCTTCAGATCAAATTTGACTTCGGCAGGAACTTCGGCGGCAGCGGATGCCTTCATGGGAGCTGCGCCAAAGTTTGAAATGATGGTGTCGAGTTTGGCTTCGAGCTTGGCCATTTCAGAATCCTTCATTGGCTCTTCCTTCATCTCTTCCTTTTGCTCTTCGGGAGCGGCTTCCATTGCCTTCTTGTAATCGCCAAAAGCTGATTCAAGGGCGCTGAGACGGGAGATGATGTCCGCGAGGCTTGGCTCGTCTTTGGACGGTTCGATTTCGATTTTGGGTGCGTCTTCCATTTGCTTGGAAATTTTGTCAACTGGCTTCGCTTCGAAGCTAAATAGGCCGGTGGGATTTGCTGCGGGTGTCTGCACCAAATCGGCAGAATAGAGTTCTTCGCACGAGGCGAAACTCTTGCCGTTGATTTCTCGCACAGGCCCGCTGAATGCGATGGATATGCCGAATGTGTCGGGGAGTTTCTCGGCGATTTCTAAGACGTAGGCGCGCCGGTCTGCGTTTTGCAGAAGGTTCAAATCTCCGAGGAGTTTTTCTCCGACGATGCGGAAGTTATCGACGAATCCGATGATGTCTTTGATGCCCGCACCGTGATCCAGATTGACTTTGACCCCGCCAGCGTAGGTCTCCGCGCATGCCTTGACCTCGCGCAATGTCTGCGCGTCCACGTAGAGTCCGTGGCCCTTGGCCTCGCCGACTGATATGATGGAGACTGCTTCTATGACGTCGCTCATGCCGAGGCGGCGATGTCAAAAAAATCAATCGTCGTATTGGTCAATGATGCTCTGCAAAAACATTTCTTCAAGCGCGGCCTGAGCGAGTAGCAACATCTCGGCTTCGTCGTCTTCGCGGGAATATACGATGTCGAAAGAACATGAAATCGACTGCCGCACGCGATTGGCTGAAATGTTTTGCACGTTGCCCTGCAAGAAAAATTTTTCGCATGTCGATACGTCCGCAAAGCCGCTTTCCGAAAGGAATGAAAATCCCCGCACGCTTGCGGTTGTCGATATTGAAATGCCGACATCTGCGATGCTGAGTTTTGCAGATACGCCGCGCGCAATTTCGACGATTACCCTCTGACCGTGCCGATAAAAGCCGCCCGGCAAATCGCGTCCGCTTACGATTGGCGGCGGCGGTGGCGGCGGCGTTACTGCGTTCGGGTCCAGAAGCCCCTGGATGCCGATTGAAAGCGGCGTGGGGCTTGAAAGCAGGCCCTGCGTTGCGATGAGCAGGCTGACGAGCATGGTTTAGACTCGCGTGACGGTTGTGCTGGCGACTCCGTCGCCGGTTATGTTTTGCGAGACCGCGCCAGCCGCACGGCTTGAAGGTGTGACGGTCAACGCACTTCCGGATTTTAGGCCGTGAATAAGGTGGATTTCCTGCAATTCAGGAACAGCAAATGCGGTCAGTACGCCAGCATCAAAAGCACCTGAGACGATTACGCCGGTCTGAAATTGATGGACATTGGCGGCGGCATGATTCTGAGCGTTTATTGCCAATTCGTTGTTTGCGTTAGTCGATCGCACGATCCGCCCGCCGTAGGTTCCAGACGTTGTGTGCCCGCTCGTGGCTTCGTCCCAGACTGCATCCGCAATGCCTGCGGTGGTGGCGGTCGAGAGATCGTTCACCAAAATTTCAGCCGTGCCATTCCACGCGATGAGTCCGCTGGAAAGCGGCGTGACGCCGGACTGGTAGAAAACAACTTGATACGTGCCTGCCGTGATTGTCGGCATGTTGGCAGAATAAAACCTTGAGCTGCCAACTTCCGCGCATGTTATCGCGGAGCCAACTGCTGCGCCCGTCTGGAAGAGTTGCGCGGTGATCGTTAGCCCACTGGTTGCCTGTGCTGTGTTGAGTTCGTTCGCCATGGTTTTTTAGAATGAGAGTTCAGACATCGCTGCAATGACTGCCGCGTCAAAGGTCACGGGTGGCATTGCCCAGTCATTTCGTGGGCTTTGGTCTTGCGCGAAAACCGCAAGCACGCCTTGCAAATAGGATTCCAGCGCGTCGAGTTCCGTGCATGTTTTGCCTGCTGCCGTGAGGTTGATGCGGAGGTAGATGAGCGTCGGCTGGTAGTCACTGCCGAGTCCAACGCTCTCGAGATGTTCGATGGCAGTTAGAAGAGGGCGTGGGGTCGGGATAAGCGAAAGCGTAGCGGCATTCCATACCATCGCGCCACTGAGAATGGCGGTGGATTGCTCCTCGCTCAATTCCAGTGCAGTGAGGTTGGCGGGGAGGGGATTGGCAATTACTGTGCCGATGCTCACGCCTTGGCCCGTTGCTGTGTCGTAGATTAAATTCCAAGTTTCCATATTAAACTTTCGGAACTGCAATGATGCACGCGTCGTATTTGCCAGGGTTTGCGGTGATGTTGTGACGAATGGAGAGACGCGATCCCGATGGAACTTCGCGTCCGAAAATAAGCGGGCCAACAGGTCGCATGCTGACGCTTTCCGTGTTGGCGGTCGAGAGGATGATCCGGCCAAATGAAATTTCGCTTCCAGCCGAGCCAACCCCGATTTCGTAGACAAGCGGTTCAATGGCGGCAATGTCCGTATCGGAAACTGAAGGCACGATGCTAAAAGCAGAATAATTTTGAGAGGTTGACGCGACAATTTCAACCCATGTTGCTGATGCTCCGCTCATGGCCGTGCCTGTGCTGGTCGCAGTAGAGGTACCCAATACATCCAGCGTCGTCGGAGTTAGCGCGGAATCCCCAGCATTAAATGCGGCGAAATTTCGTGTGGCTATCGTAAACGATTTGCTCGCAACAGCAGACTGGGAGCGAATGCTTATGCGGCTGCCGGATGCTATTTTTACCGGAACCATTATATTTAATGCCGTTGCGCTCCCCACTGCGATGTTTGGAATTACTACAGTCTCGCTGCCCGCCGCACCGACGCCAATATCAATAAGAGTCGCACTGTTCTGCGCTGAAGTTGCTATACCCGAAACAAAAAATGCTAAGAGCGTTGTTTCTGTAGTTGTTGATGCGATCGCTTGCGCCCAAGCACCTTTAGTATTGGTACTGGCCGAGGCCGTCACAGTTATTGTGGCTGTGTTTGAGTTCGAAGCTGTAACTTGTGGCCCCGCAAAAAACGGGATGTTCCGAAAAAGCGGGGTTGAACCGAGGTATCCTTTTTGTAAAAGTGGCATATTATTTATGGGTCTGTTATGAGGTAAAGCGTCGTCGCGTCCGGCGATCCAATGGCGTTGTATTCTGCTTGCGTCAAAGACACGATATTGTTGACGATATCCGATCCGCTGCCTGCGGTGGTGTCGGAGACAACCATCGTCCCGCTTCGGTTCGGCGCGGTAAATGTGCGAGTGGTTTCGTCGGAAATCCCGTCGGCTTCAAATGCTATTTTCCGCGTATCGTCCGCTGATCCGACAATTCGAAAAACATCGTCGGCAGGTTCGTTTGATCCGCCTGCTGGTGCAGCCCACGTACCATCCGCGCGTAAAAAATTTGACGTGCCTCCGCCTGATGCTGGAGCGAGACCTTTAAGCGTAGAGGTGAAAGCGTCGAGCAATGCGGTTGCTTGCGCGCTCGTCAAGTCCTCGGGCGAGCCTGTTCCGCCGGTTGCCCTGCCTTTAAATGTAGCAGTGGCAACGTCTGCGAGTTTCGCATTTGTGACGACGCCGTTGTCGATTGTCCAAGTTGCGCCGGATGCGGAGACTGTGATGTCGCCTTTATCTCCGTCTGAAATCCCGCCGCCGGTGGATGGTTGCTGGATGTTTGCGCCAATCATGCGAGCAAGATAAGTGCGTTTTTCTCGGTAGGTTCGGGGAATTTGATTTCAAACGACCCATCGAAAACAGAACGATCCGCGCCAAAATTCAACGCGCAAATCACGGAGTTGTTTTTCGAAGCGTTGTAGATAATCGCGCCGTGTGCCGTAAAGGATGCGCGGTCGATTTTGAGATCGTTGAACGTCACGAAAGCGCTGCGGCCTGCCATGCCGTTCTTGAAGCCTGTCAAGACGTAGCCGCCTCGCTCATAGCCTGGCCCGCTGACCTCGCCCGCCTCGGTGTAGTGCGCGAGTTCCGGCCCGATCGTTGCGCGGCTCGTATAGAGCGCGATCTTGTAGGTGTCAGTCGATTGGTGGATGCCGAGCAAAAATGCTTGCTTGGCTGAGAGTGCGATTCCTTGTGCTATCATTTTGATTTAAGTTGTGCGTAGCAGACTGCCGCGCGTTCGGTTGTGTCTGGAAATTCTGCAAGCATGGTGTCATCCGCCATACAGCGAGCAACGAAATCTTTTTCAGACTCGCCGCCCGTAGGGGATGGAATGACAAACTCGGTCGGGCTTGGAATCGATAGGCTGGCAACCCGTCCGTGTGCGTCGCGTTGGAATTTCATGTTCAGGCCATTCTTGGCTGCTTCCTTTGCGGAGATGCGGCGCGCCTTGGCCGCTGCCCATGTCTGGCCAGCGTCACCGCCCCACAATGCCCATGCAATGCGGCCTGCGGACGGAAAGCCCTCCTCGCCTGGTTGAAAACCCTGCCCCTTCTTATCAACTTCGTGTCGTGAAAAATAGCTGTGCATGCGCTTCACAGTATCGTCAGGAAGGTTCTTCCCGTTTGATATGTCGCGAGCGCGTGCAACTCCGACATTCGTCCCGCCGCGATTGTATTTCGTACGCCACTCCAATCCCTTTTTTGCTTCGGCAACCATGCCAGAAGTCGGTTTGTTTTTGCCGTCCTCGAATTGCGAGGCTGTGGCCTGTTGCGGTGCGGGTGTCGGGGCTGGCTCTGCGTTCGTGATTTGGTTTGCGCTGGCTTCATCCATTCCAAAAACCGTGCGGAGAATAATACCAACCTGTTCGGGCGAAAGTTCGCCGCGTCCCATTGATGCGAGGATTCCCGAGAGCGCATCCGTGCCACCGATGCCGATGGTTTCGATGAGCGGAGCAACCTCGCCAATCTCAGGCGTAATGTCGATTGCTGACTCAGGCACCGAATCAGAAATCCGGCTGGCTTGAATTTCAAATTCCTGCCCGAGTTCTTTTATCATGTTAGCCTCTTTCGCCCTTGCGCGAAGTGCTTCTTCGTAGTCCTCGCCAGCGTCCGAGTAAATCTGCCCGGCTGTTTTCAGTCCCGCTTTCCAGAGCGCGATGTCGGCAGTCGCTTCGCGTCCGTAATCGATGCTGACCTTTGCTGGCCAGCACCAGCGGCCGTCAAGCAAAAACTCCGAATCGTCAATCTCCCCACGCGCAGCGGCGTCGAGAAGGACGATGTTCTTAATGCGGTTGAGGAATTGTGATTCCAGAAGCCCACGCCACCGAGCAAACGTGCGCTCGGCCATAGCTGCCTCCATGCGGGCCATGGGACCGCTCTTGTCTGCGTCGAACGCGAAGCCGTAGGGCAACCCGACGCTCATGCAGATGTGCGACTGCACGAGCCGGATGAACTCGCCGAACGCCCCGCCTGGGCGCTCGCTCTGGAACATTTCCATCTTCTCGCCAGGAGAGAGGTAATTGATCGCGCCGGGGTCGATATTCGAGAGCTTCTCGGTTTGGCCGTTGTCATTCCGTGAGCTGGTCGCGAAGTAGTCGGATGCGTCCGCCGATCCGTTCTCGGTGGTGATGACGCCGGTTTGATATGATGCGTATTTGATTGCTTGGATCTCGGCCTTCAGTGCCTCTTGCAAGTCACGCGCGGCGTTGAGCGCCGTGGCAAATGCGGAGCGCCCGCGATATTCGTCCAGTCGCGTGGCGTCGAATAGATGGATGAACTCCGCGGCGTCGATGTCAGTCGAATCAATGTATTGGTTGTTTATCGTGCGGACGTAGATTTGATATTTCTCCGGCCTGCCGTATTCGTCCAGCATGATGCCGCCGATGTATTTGTCCGAGTCGATCAACCGATTGTAAGGCGATCCGATGCGGTCGGCCTCCACGCTCTGCAAGCGGAGTTCGCCGGCTTCGCGGACGATAACGAATCCGCAGTCGCCATCGCGTAGGATTGCCATGACAGCGAGTTGCAAGAGTGACGTGAAATCATGCCTCCGTAGGAAATCGCACTTGGCGCACCAGTCATTCCAGTATCGCTCAACCTGCGCGTCGAGGTCTTTGTTTCCGGTGCGGGCTTGGTAGGAGAGTCGGCCCGAGACGTAGGTGGCAAATTTCAGTAGTAACGAGCGCACCGGTGGGAAGTTGTCGGCAAGATCGCGAGCAGCGCGGATGAGCTTGTAACGCTCGGCTGTGCCGCTCGTGTCCTCGCCACCGGCAATGTTGCGCGATATGCCGCGCTTGCTGGATTCGAGCGCCGCGTCGAACCGCCCGAAATTGCGCAGGCGGTCTTGCGCAATCATGCGAGCCATTGCCGCCTTCGGTGCGACAACTGCCAGAGCGCGCGTAAAAAAGTCTTGTTTCATATTAGGGTCGCTGTGTCGAAAATGCGGTGACGGTACGTTTCACTCTTGAACCACTTGCGTATTCGATGGCAGATTGCAACTGCCCGACGATGTTCGAGACCTCGGTCAAATTGGCTCGAGTAAATGACCGTCCCGCGATGCTGTAACTCGCCCCCGCAACGGCGATTGCCTCAAGACATGCGATATATTTTTCCTGCAAGCTTTGAAGCGTCGCAAGCGGAAGTCCGAAGAAAGTGGAATTTTGCGCCATCCTTGGGCGCGGGTGTCAAAGAAGCCATGCAATAAACTTCCCTCGCGACTGCGTGCCGCGCTGAAGATCCAGCTTCCTCCATGACTCGGGCTGCATGGAGACAGAGCGTGTGACGGCTGTGCGGCCTCTGGCGTTGGCGTTCTTCTTTCCTTTCGGACGGCCCGCGCCTCTGCGCGGTCCGCCGTGGGTGGTGTTTTTTTTCATAGCCAGAAAAGCCCTGTCTCGAAAACGGTTTCTGTGATGCGCTGGATGTTGTCCTCGATCTCGCTGGGGTCATCGAGACCGCTGTTTTTTATAACGATTGCGTTGGTGTCTGTTGATTCCTCAAATTCGATATCAGCGTCAGGATATTCGGCGAGGAGTGCTTTTGTATATTCCCGTTCCAGCGAATCTTTGACCTGGGCAAATTGCTCTTCGGTGTAGGTTGCGGATGGGTCGATGCTGTTTTGGTCGTGGCGGATTGTGATTTTCATATTTTTGAGTGTTAAGAGATGGCGGCAATGAACCAGTTGTTGATTGCAGTTTTTTTGGCTCCGGTGATTCCACCGGCTGCGGGGGTCCATACAACCGAACCGGCGGCAGTTTCAACAACAACATCACACTGGCGAGGGATAGGTGTAGACATAGAAATATATGCGCCGGAAACCTCGCTGATGCCGGGAGAGCCGATGGTCAGATATTTGCGGATAACGGTGGCGTCGTCTGATTTCCAATCACGAATTCCGGTGATAGCAACTTTGTAGCATTTGGATCCTATTTTGATTTCGGTGGGTTTGTTGATTGGGATTTCAATGGTGTTCATTTTGTTGATTTGGTTTTTTTGTTTTCGTCGTCGGCGTGGTGCCTTCGATCTGGAATGACTATCTCACGCATTTGATTTTTTGTAAACAATTATTTTTCAAAAAGTGAAAATAATTTTTACCGCCCGCAGAGCCGCATGAACACTAGCGCGGCGGGCGGAGACCATTTTCGTGACGCCACGAAAATGGTCACTCCCCAATCGGCAAAACTCCCGCAAGCATAGCGGACGCAAGCGCGATACACTCGCAGTCGAAAAGATGGTTCGGCCTCCCGCCGATCCGCACCCAGCGCGACTCCACCTGTTTTGTTTTAGAGTTCACGATGTCCTTTTTCATTTCACTCACCATCTGCGCGCGGTAGTCGGTGGACGCATCCCTTGGAGTTTCCCACTTCGGCATTGCGTCCGGCTGGCGGATTGCGGCCAGCTTGTCCTTGATCTTTTCGTTCGAGTAAAAAAAGTAGAACGCCCTGAGATTGTCCGATCCGGCGACGGCCGTCTCGATCTTCGACACGAATTTTTTCACGCGCCGCCCGCTCCCGTCGATATGCGAGAATCCATCCTGTCCCGATCCGTGCGATGCCGTCCAGCCGTTGCGCGCGCATCGCTCGTAAACAAGCGGCGTGTCGTATCCCGCGTCAATGACGACGCTCCGCCCTGGCACGTTGTACTGAAGCCCGAGGGATTCAATAGTCTCCCACGTCAGGATTTTTCCTTCTGACAAAAGCATGGATGACCCATCCGCACGGAAGGCGCGGATGACATACCAGAAGTGATCGCGCTGTTTGTCCACGCATAAAAAGCGCCGGTGCTCGCCGTCGATCTTCTGCCCGTCGAGAAAATCAAGTTTCGAATAATCTCCGGCGGTAATCTCCGGCAGGTCTGAAACAATCTCCTCCTGCCACGTCTGCGCCTTGCGCTTTTGAATAAATTGCTTCAGCGGTTCGAGGTTGCCGTTGCCCTTGGCTTCGCTGGCTTCCAGAAACTCTTTGACGATGGAGAACCACGGAATCCACCATACGCCGTAGGCTGGCACTTCAAACGAGCGGTGGCCACGCACGGGGTTCGGGTTGAGAGCGCGGAAGCTCGCGCCGGTCGATAGCCCACGCCGCACTGCGGCGGTGTCGGCAAATTGAACTTTGCAATGCTCGCACTCCATCCGCACCGAATCTTGCACGGCATCCCAAAGCATCTCGCCCGCTGCGTTCTTCGGTTGCTCAAACTTGATCGCGTCGAACGTGTACCGCTGCCACGCCTGGCAATGCGGACATTCCCAGCCCCAGACTTCGCGCGTGCCGCTGTCCCACTCGTGCTCCATCTCATCCGTGCTGCCGCCGCCCTGCGAGCACAGGAACGTCTTGCGGTTCCAGCGGTCGTGATGTCGGGCTTTGAGTTCCTTAATCATCCCATCCTTCCACCGCCAGACCTCATCGCCAATGCAATAGCGCATGGATTTCTCCTGGAGGTTGGTCATGTTCGCGCCGCCCGCGAAAAGAACCATGTGCGGAAAGAAGATCGTCGTCTTGCGTAATGCATGCCGATCCTCGGGGAACAAGGCGCGGACTGGTTCGCACTCTCGAAAAATCGGAAGCAATCGCGACTCCGTCCAGTCCTTCACCATGTCGTCAGTCTGCCCCACGAAAAGCGTCGGCCCTGGCTTCTGCGCGACTATGAAACACGCGAGGGTTTCCATCATGGTCGTCTTGCCAGCTCCGGTGCTCGCGCGGAGAAAGACCTGCGTGGCTTCGTCGTCTGTCACGGCGAGCAAGACATCGTTCATCCACGGCGCAACCGTGCGGTCAAACCGGCTCGCGCGGTCTGAGTTCGGAAAGCGCACATGCGACTCAGCCCAGTCGAGAATCGTCCCGTCGTAGGCGAGTTTGATCCCCTCGGCTGTGCCTGCGCGTTTCGATCCGCTCATTTCATTCCGAAAATTGATTTCAGCGCCTCAACCTGATCATTTGGTTGATCCCGACAATATGGTCCGTCTGACTCAATTTCTCCGTCGAAGTAAGCAACGTCCCACGTCGTCTCAAACATCTTCCGAAGACCGCGCGCGGTCATTGTGACGTTGCCATCGCCGTCGAATGACGGGTTGCGTTTGACATAGATTTTCCAGAGTTGTGAGCGTGTCATGGCTTTTCGAGTTCGTCTTTTATTTCGGAGAGGATTTGTTGCGTGCGCTCGTGCAGCTTCTTTCGCAAGGTCACTTCGTCGAGCCCTGCCAGCGCCCCGCTTGCGTCATTGACAAGCGCGGCGAGCTTGGCGGTGAATACGGCTCCGATCCGGATGCCGTCTTCGCGCACTTGAGCTTTCGGCTCGTAGTCGCCCTTCAGAATCGCGAGTTGCATTTCCAGCTTCTCGCATTCGAGGAGCGCCTTCTTTGTCCGTGCTTCGTTGTAATCAGCCGGTGTGCGCTCTTCCAAAAACTTTTTGCGCCAGGCGGTCGCCGATTCTACGCTGTCCATCGGCATGCCCTGCTTTACCATTTTGTGGATGTTCGGCTGTGTCATGCCCCACAGCTCCGCAAGCTCGGCCTGTGTCAGTTTCTTTTTTCCGTCACGCTGCTCTGCAAACTCTGCCGCGATCTTCGACTCTCGCGCCGTCAGCGTCTTGCCGTCCTTCAGCTTTTGCAGGATGTTTTTAAACTCGGCTTCGCGGATCTTGCGCGAGAGGTCGGGAGCGGGTTGTGGTGGTGGGAATTTCTTTTTCATGCCAGGCGCTTGGGTTCTTTGCCGGTGGCGTCGGCCCAGCGCTGGATTGCCACGGCGACATAGGCGGGCGAGATTTCGATGGCGCGGCATTTGCGGCCAAGCTGCTCGCATGCGATGATGGTTGTTCCGCTGCCGCTAAAGGGTTCGGCAATAATGTCTCCAGGATTTGTCATTGCTTGCGCGTAATCTTCAACAATGCGAATTGGAAACATTGCTGGGTGAGAGGTATCTAAATTTCGCGCTAATTGCGGAGGAACTCGTTCTATCGTTCCAAGCTCCCGCATTGGTCTAATTTTAATTGCTCCTTTCTTTTTCGTAGTTCCGTCTCTTCCTCGGTCATAAACATGGGAATCCACGCTTCCAGCATCTTTGTTTGGGATTGTTGGAATCAGGTCTTTTGGCTTTTCTCCAAAAATAAAAATCCATTCATGCTCTATCGGAAACATTGCAGTTAGTTTTCCAACTGCTCCATTTTGCCCTTGATCCCATACATTCCAACTTAACAATTTATATCCGCATGCCTTTGCAGCGGAAATGTATGTCTGCCAATATTCGACAACCTCTCCTTGGTGTCTTTTTATCCCAAGATTTACAACTTGATAATTTGCGTGAGGCTTGAACGCAGTTATAAATTGACAAAGGTTTTCTACAGAAAGATCACCGCCTTTATATTCACGCATATCCGCATAAGGGGGTGATGTAAATAAAAGCTCCGCCTTCTCTCCGCCCATGAGCTTTGCCACATGCTCTGGGATCGTGGAGTCGCCGCACAGAATCCGATGCTCTCCAAGCTCCCAAAGCTGCCCAGGCTCGACGCCCCACTTGGCGCGGAGTTCGTCGGCCTTATCGATCTGCGGTTCAGCGTCAGCGTCTGAGGTTTCGGGTTCATCTTCCATGTCGAGGCCAGCGAGGTCTTCCGAGCCAAAACCAATGCTGTCCAGATCAAAATCAAGGTCTCCAAGGTCGGCAAGTTCCAACTTTAAAATCTCTTGATCCCACCCACCGCCGATCTCCGCCAGCCTATTGTCCGCGAGGATGTAGGCGCGGCGTTGCGTGTCCGTAAGGTGTCCGAGCCGGATGCACGGCACGTCCTTCAGCTCCAACTTCTGCGCTGCCATCACGCGACCGTGCCCGGCGATGATGCCGTTGTCTTTATCGATGAGCACCGGATTGTTAAATCCAAACTCGCGGATGCTGCCTGCAAGTTTTGAGACCTGCGCGGCATCGTGCTTCTTCGCATTTCGTGCGTAGGGGATGAGTTTTTCGGTCAAGATTTGTTCGATCTTCATAGGGTTTTTGTGGATTTTTTATAACTCGGCATTTTTTGCCTATTCATAGGAGACTTCCGAGTGTTTAATTACC
>Ga0208975_1000173_pt1 | contig 34501 bp, 53 predicted proteins | sample GreLakmeER78MSRF_FD_187700 | JGI IMG/M metagenome (GOLD analysis project Ga0208975, IMG submission 187700) | Freshwater lentic microbial communities from great Laurentian Lakes, MI, USA - Great Lakes metaG ER78MSRF (SPAdes) | ecosystem: Environmental > Aquatic > Freshwater > Lake | place: Great...
CTTTATACGTTAAATAAACGTGATAAGAAAAGCCAATTTTTTTGCGGCATATGTCCTGCGGCATCCATACCACCTATAAGGAGTGTTCTATGTTTATACCCTAGTGGTAGTACTATAGTATCATCTGCCTTCGGCATCTGTTTCCTAGCCCCACGAAGTTGATGTGTCTTACAGCATAGGCAGGCAGGCAGGCATATTGATATTTTTTTTAAGGGGCTTGCAACCAATCCCAATCACAGAACACAGCCGACTCGCTGACCCCCTCCCCCCCCTGTGGTATTGCATATGCTTGGCAATAGGTAATGAGCTATTGCTGATACCCAGTCTCAATAACCTAACGCAAATAGCTTGCGGCAAGTGGTAAGCTACTATACTACTTTAGTAAACATGGCTAATTAGAACCATTCTAAATAGGATTCTTGATACCTAGGTATACCTTTTAATCAAATCGCCGCAAATAGGCATAGGATTGCCGCTAATAGCTTATGCAACTGTTTAACTTTAGGGGCGTGCGGGAGTTTGGAGGGAAAGGGGGAAGGCATTCGGCTGACTGTTCGGCTGACCGTTACACCGCTCCGCTCCGGCTTGTGCGGCCCTTGCGGGCCGTCATGTTCTCCCCTTGTGTTACTGGCTATGGATAGGGTTTCTGTTCTCTGTTCGTTTGGGGGCCGCCGAAAAAATCTTCACTCTTTCGCAAAATAGTTCTTGCAATCTGTAATTCATGCCCCCATATTATCCACAGTCGAACGAAAACCGCTCGACGCAACCAATAGAAATAAATGACCACATATAGCAAAGTTCGTTTCCTTTGTCAGTCCGGCGCAACTGCTGGCATTGTCTTAGAATCTGCCAAAATCCCCACGCTTGGCCTCGCTGGCATCTCGCGCTTGTTTCCCGTTTCAGAGTTCCCGAAAATGATGCGCCTACAAATCTCCCCGCATTATCAGACTTGGGGTGAAGCTTTTCTCCACCAATTTAACTAATATAAATAAATGAACCTTTCAGACAAGAAATTCAAATGGATTATTGAGCAGGTGGGATTAGGCTACACCGTTTACCTAACCACCTACACGAAGGCCACCAAAATAACCGGGAAGCACGTGGCGCAGATACGGGTGAGGGGCGACAACCTTGAGGTTCAGCATGGAAGCAAATGGCTAAACCACAATCATTCTCACCTATCTGCCCAGCGCAACTAAAACGAAACTCCCATGAAAAAATACACGTTTTCAGTTTATTCTCCATTGTTGAAAAAGACTTTTATCAATTATGATTATTTCAGTAGCGATGCCGATTTCCGGCTTTTTGCATTAGCCTTATACTCCGGCAACTGGTCACTTATTTCAGTAGAGTAAACATTCAACCAACATAAACATGACAAAGCAAAATGAAATGGAAATTCTCGCGGCAACCGTTGCCGCCCTTGGCAAAGATTCTTACTCTGCAACTTGGCTGGCTGACCAGCTTCCCGCAATTAAGCACGCTATTGATTCGGATTTATACCCGGAGATGCGCGCCATGAGCTTTAGTAAATTGATAAATGCAGCATTTAAGATGCGCGAAGATGCTAAAGCAGATGCGGCAAAGATTATTGCCAATGCTAAAGCGGAAGCTCTTGAAATTGCAGGCCGCGCCTTAAAACGTGAATGGGAGATTAAGCATCGCGCATTGAAAGAAATGACGGCATTCTGCAACCAATAGGCAAACCCAAGCCCCGCCACAAGCCCGCTCCCTTTAGCTAGGGGCGGGCTTTCTAGGTGCAAAGAAACCATATAAAAAAACAAATCCAATGTATCAAATCGTAAATCAGTCAGACTTCGTTTCGGCGTTCAAACAAAGTGAGCGCAAGAATCAGTTCAGTTATGCGGCCTTGTGTGCTATTTTTGACCATATAACAGAGATTGAAGAATCAGACGGTAACGATATCGAATTTGACCTTGTGTCCATTTGCTGCGACTGGTGCGAATATCCTTCAGCGAAAGAGGCCGCGCAAGCTTACGGGTTTGAACCCTATGATATTCAAAAGCGCGAAAATAACGAAATGGAATTCTTGGAAAGGTTTAACGAACGCCGCGCTCTAAAATATTTGCGAAATAATACGCAAGTAATCGAGCTAAATGGCGGGGCCGTAGTTATTTACAACTTTTAACTTATATAAATAAAATGAAAATAATCGGTCAGAAAAGTAATAATGAATTATCGGCATTAGGTTTCAAATTTATTGCCTCTAGCTTTGCTTTTAGACAAGGGGAATGCCTTGTTCAGAGCTTTATTGCGAAATACAAAGGATTAAAAGTTCACGGTTGGTTTAGCAAAGGTGTTTACGAGATTAGCATAATTAGGTAATAATCCTCAACACCTCACCCCATGCCCCGCCGCCTCATTCGTGAGCGGCGGGGCTTTTGGGCGTCAACGCTTGGCAATTCCGCCCGGCTTTGGCTTTATAGCTATGCAAACAAACAAACACACAAGCGGGCCTTGGTTCCGTACCGTCAGTCAACATAATGGAGAAACGGTATACGATATTTGCACCGCCGCCGATAATGGCGAGCCAAAGGAGATGATTGCGAGGGTCAACCATTGCGTCATCACGCCGGGGCTTGCTATATCGGACGAAGTAAGGGCAAACGCCCGCTTAATCGCCGCCGCGCCTGATTTGCTTGCCGCAGCTATTGCCGCGCTGACCATTGTAAACAGGGAACAACCTGACGGCAGCATTGCCGCTGACCTGCTTAAAGCCATTTGTAAGGCAACTAAGGGGGACGCATGAAAATGACCCATGAAGAAAGAACAGAGAAAGCCCTTAGAAAATATGAACTCGCGCTTGAAACACAAATGCGAGAAGATGCCATGGACACGTTTAACCATGAACGCCCATATTATCAATTTGACGGCGTTTATGTTGAGACCATGATACCCACTCTCGACCGGGACTTAAATCACCGCGATTATAGGATTATTAAAAGCAAGCTGACGGCTTTATCATCCTTTTTTGAATCATGCCAAGGGGAACAAAGGTTCCAAGGTTTAACTAAAAACGCAGAAGCATTTGAAAAGGAAGCCGCAAGACTTCGCGGAATCCTCAAAACTATACCCAATACATGAAAACACTCTATGACCTTGGCCTTGGCCTAATGGCCTTTGCTTGGCTTTGCTTTTGTTTTGTAATGGTTCCGCATATGTTCAAGGGGGACGAACATGACTAGACTCAAGAGCGGCCCCAAAACGGCTCAGGACGGGCCGCGCAAGAAGCTCCTGACGCGGCCTTACATATCAGCAACCAACTTCCGCAAGCTAGGCTTGTGGCGGAGCCTATACGGTGTCCCGGCGGGGCGTATTATAGATGCCGCGATGGAATTTGCTAGCACTCACCCTCAATTTAAGCTACCCACTAAAGGGCGCAAACTAAACCACAATCCAATGCAGGAATCCAATGGCTAACATAAAAACACATTTAACCGCAGAGATGGAAGAACAACTGGCAGATATTCAAAATCTGTTTAAGTGCGGCAAGGACATTGTGTCTAAGGCGATGAAAATAGGGGCAGTAAAAGTCCCGCGCAATAGACGCCAAGGATGGCGCAGAAGTAGCACATTAAGAGAAAAAGAATATCAAGAGCATTTGAAAACAACTTACGCCGATAGAATTTTCTCTAAACTAAACAACCAATAAAATACCAATGGCTAATATTTTTGACTTAATGGAGGAGTACTGTGCCGCAAATAACGGCACTAATGCGGCCCTAAAGGAAGCTAAAGGGGCCGTGTCATGGGGCATTAAGAACGGGCTTGTCAAACAGGCAGGGCCGTCTAAGGGTACGGAATACAACTGGCATTTAAGCCGCCGCATCAAGCGGCTGGAAGCCGATAAACTAAGACACAATAATAGAATCAAACAGATATTATCAAGATGAACAAAATAATGACATTAAAAAACGGGGGGGCTTGTATAGACATTTCCCCTATGACGGAATGGGATTTTGCAGCCGTGTTTCATGGCCGCGAAATGCTAATCCTTGAAAATTGTCTTGACGGAGAAATCCGGCGCGGGTACAATCCTGCTATAAAGCCGCTAGCAGTAAGCAGGAAAACAAAAACAAGCGGCAAGAAACAAACAGCTAAACAGTTTAAGGCTAAAACCATTAATAGATAATTATGAAAATAGAATATGTAATACAGGAAGCATCGTTGTGTCCTCACGGCATCAACTATTACGACGCTCTGGAATTGGGCGTTTTCAAGCGGCTTGACCATGCTTTACGGGTACTGGTCAAAATGGAAAAAGCTAAAAGCTCATTCCGCTATCGTTTGGTTAAAAGGGTGGAGACAATAGAAAAGGAGGCTGTATGAAATTATGCGTAGATTGTCAATTCAGCGTGCTTCAAGAGACACGGCGACAACATTTCTATGGATGCACTAAACAATCGGTTTTCCGTACCAGTTTAATAACAGGAATCAATGAATTCCGTTATTACGTTGGTTGCGAAAACATGAGACACAAAAACGGGGATTGCAAAGCAGAAGGTTTATTATTTGAACAAAGAACAACATGAATATCACCATAGACAACACACGGCATTTAGGCGTTGGCGACACGATTTTTGCCACAGATTACATCGCAATGCAGGATGATGAAAACCAATACGACTTCATCGCCGTTGGAGGGGAGTATGACGGCCATATTCTTGACGGCACTGAGGAATATGAGTTTCGGCGATTAAATGTCCAAGACCCAATAGATTTGATTGCAATAGAGTACGACATCCAAACGGCTATGGGGCGTGCGGCCCTTGTAATCGCAATCGAAAACGTAGCCACATTAGACCGCAAACAACGAGATTATGGAAGCCGCAACATCTCCGAATTTGGAGAGTTTGGAATTCTGATGCGCGTCTGGGACAAAATCTGCCGCCTGAAAAACCTAATGGGAAAAGAAAACCCACAGAACGAGAGCATAGATGACTCATGGCTTGACATGGCGAATTACGCCATCATCGCTATTTTAGTAAGACGAGGCATCTGGAAATAACTCCAAACCTCGTTCAACGTCCGTCAAAAACATAATTATGTCACTACAAGATGCAATTAACACCCAAGCGGGTGAGTATATCCGTGGGGGCTTTGCCGCCACAATTCAAATGCCGCAAACACGGCAAACTAAAACAGGGAAAGCCTTCTATGTCTGTAAGGCCGCTGATGGAGCGCATCGCGCAGACCTCAGCAGTTTCTCTCAGGACTTTTCCAAGTATGACAACCAGCGTGTTCACTTTTCGGGCATGGGCCTCAAGAGGGGCGACGACTATAATGGTACGGCCAAAATCACGGTGGGAGATAAAGCCGTATGGAAATCATTGGGTGCTGGGGATGCCGCCGCTGAAGTTCATTCAGAGGCTACGCAAGCGTTCCCGGCTACGGCCACACGCTCTGCTCCTCGACCATACGTCCCGCCTGTAAATGCGCCTCGCGTTGAAGGGATGGCCGTGGGTAATGCGCTGACCAACGCAACGAGCCTCGCCATCGCTGGCAAGATTCAATCGGAAGCTCTGGAAAGTTTCCTGTTTCATACCGCATCAAAGTATCTTCGCACAGCGGCAAAGTTGCTTGCTGGTGAATTGTCTCCGTCAAATATTCTGGCGGAGAAAGAAGTGGCTACTGAAGAAGTGCCGTTTTAACTATCAAGCAGGGGTGGGTAATTCCCACTTCTGCTTCCCTTTTCAATATATAAAAATATGAGTTTAGATTCTGGACATTGGTACACCGTGGACGGCCAAGCCGCTCACACACAAGCGACGAAAACGAAGGGCGCAAAGCCCACGCGCCCCACTACAATCGCGGACGCTAAAAGACTGGGGCTGTTGCCAAGCGTCTCCGCTTACACAAGGATGCTGGCCGCGCCCTACCTAGAACGCTATAAGATGTTAGAGGTAGCTAAGGCTTGCTATAATTGTCCCCCTGCTGGTGGGGAAACCTATGACGATTATGCACGCCACATCTTAGAGAAAAGCGGCAAGGATGGCTCCGGGGCGGCGGACGTTGGAACCAAAGTTCATGCGGCACTTGACTTGTACTTTACTGATACAGCGGCGTATAATAGTTGCCCCGATATTCAATGTCAGGACGGTAGCGTTGTTCCCGCCGATTCTTTTGTGCTTCCAGCGGTGGCTAAGCTCAAGAGCATGGAGCTGTTTGTTAATAAGACGGAGAGCATTATAGTCAATGCAGCCTACGGCTACGCTGGGACTACCGATATGATATTCACTAAGGGCGAGAAATGCGGCATCTTAGACTTCAAGACCAAACGCACCAAACAAGATGAGCCTGTAATTGCTGGCGATACGCATTGTATGCAGATTGCCGCCTATCATGCGGCTCATTGGGGTGCGGCAGATGGTGAGCCTATTGGACTTAATTCTGTTGGATATAATGTTTACATCTCGACAACAGAGATTGGCCGTGTAGAGGTAGTGGAGTATTCACAGCAGGAGCTTGTCCAAGGTTGGCAAGCGTTCAAATCCTGTCTCAACTTATATAGATACATCAAGGGCTTTGACCCAAGAAAGAAATGAATTTACAAACGACATTAAATATTATTGGTGCAGCCAAACTTTGCGCTAACAGTTGGCAAAAGCGGTGTGAGAACCTTCCATTGGGACTTGACCACAGCGCACATATATCATTTTTGCACATATTAGAAACCAATGGTATATGTGACGCTCTTTGGGCGTTGCGCTTCGTGTTGCCTGAGCAAGAGAAAGAACGCAACACGCAAGCTCGGCTTCTTGCGTGCGACTATGCACAAGACGTAATGTATATTTTTGAGTCTCAATATCCAAATGATAAGCGTCCGCAATTATGCATTGCCGAAGCTATGCGGTTTTCAAATGGACAAGCAACCGAGCAAGAATTGTTGGACGCAAGGACTGTCGTGTTAGATGCTAGAGACATTCAACGGTCTACTTCATGGGATGCATCGTGGGCTGCTGCTGGGGCTGCTGCTGGGGCTGGTAAGCAAGATGCAGTGAATGCTGTACACGCTGCGTGGGGGGGTGCGAGTGTTGCTATGGCTGTCGTTAGGGATGGTGGCTCGGACAGAATAATTGCCAATCAAAAAGAACAATTCATTGCTAGGTTTTGCACACAGGGGGCCAGCAAATGAACTACGAACAAACATTTATCGGCTCTTGCCTGCAAGACGGGGCAAACATAGATTTGGCAATCCAAGACGGCCTTGTGCCAGCTTGCTTCACCACAGATGACCGCAGGGACATTTGGGGCGCATTGTTAGGCAATAGGACAGAAGGGCGGCAAACAGATACCACAGGCATCTTCATGCAGATGGGGACGCGCTGTCCCTCGGAGGAGCTATTCGCTTGCGAAGCGGCGGCCCCTACTACGGCTTACGCCAAGAAGTGCTTAAAAACCATTATCGAAGCCTATGGAATCAGTCTGATTAAGCCTGCCCTAAAGGGTGTGCTGGAGAAGATAGACAAGGGGCTGGACTACGACGCTGTAAAATCGTCGGTAGATGCCCTAGAATCGATTTTAAGGCCATCCGTGAGCCAAGACGTATCCATGCCCCAAGTGGTGGATGAAGCCTCCCTATGGGCTACGCAGCAATGTTCTGGCAAGGTTCCTGTGGAAACTGTTGTTATGCTGGGACTTAAAACATTTGACGCTCTAGCCACACCCATACAAGAGCATGAGTATGTCGTCGTAGGTGCGCGAACCAGCACGGGCAAGTCTAGCTTCATGGCACAGGTGGCTGGCTATAACCTCAAGCGCGGCCTCAAAGTGGCCTACTTCACCCTAGAAACCAGTGCCAAAAGCCTTGTCTTGCAGATTGCGGCACAAAGGGCTGGGGTGAACCTCCGAAATCTTCGTGATGAGTTCCCGCCCCAACAGGCTAAGTTTCAGCAAGAGCTTGCAACATTGAGAACGCAACCCTTCTTGGTGTTCGACCGCGACCTCACGCTAGACAAGATTGAAGCGCGTTGCCGTTTGCTTGCCACTTCGTTTAAGCCTAACCTTGTCATCATAGACTATCTGGGGCTTATTAAAGTGAAGGCTGATGGGGCTTACGAGCGCATGAGTGCGTTGTCTAAGGCCATGATTCCCCTCAAGAAGTCGCTGGGCTGTGCGCTGATGGTGGCGGCACAACTTAATCGCGGCAACGAACGTGAGGACAGGCCGCCCAACAGAACGGATTTTAGAGATACGGGTTCTATTGAAGAAGACGCGCATAGAGTGCTTGCTATTCATCGTCCGTCGAAGGATGATAGCGGAGAGATACAAGGGCTTGAACGCTCTAGTTTTCAGACAGAACTTTACCAACTTAAACTCAGAGATGGCCCACTTGCACAATCACGCTGTAGGTTTGAGGCTAAATATACACGATTTGTAGAATAAATAATTTGCCTTTGTAGCTCAGTGGTAGAGCATCTGTTTTGTAAACAGGCGGTCGTAGGTTCAAATCCTACCAAAGGCTCCAACTTAATAAAAATATGAATGAAATATATCCATTGATAGTAGACGGCAGAATCAACTACGCCAAAGCGTATGGTACATTATCGGGTTTGTTTATCTCCATTAAACAGGGCTACATCACAAATGAAGAAGCCTTGGACATATACGACAAACTCTATTACATTGTAAACGAACAAGAGAAACTCAACCGACAAGACGTAGCCCGTAATTAATAAATATATGTATTATACAGAACTCCGTATTCAGAACGAACAGCATCAAAGCCGTGTAGACGCAGCTTGGGAAAATCGTGTGCGTGCAGAATCCGCATCCCGGCTGTTTAATCACGGCCACACCAATTTATCGTCCCACTCAAACCCAATCCAACAATCGTTGGATGCTCGGAATCTTGTGGGGAAAGTGCAGGGCGATTTTATTTTACAGGAGGCCAGCAAATGAAGACTAAAAAACCATCAAACATGAAATGGACGGTGACTAAGTCTTTTACTTTTGAGGCCGCACACTCCTTGCCGCATCTACCGTTAGGGCATAAATGCCGCAATATGCATGGACATAGTTATCGGGTGGTCGTTGGCTGTTCCAAGTGGGCATTAGACGACAGGGGCTTTGTGATTGATTATGCAGAGTTATCCGCAGCTCTCGACCCCATTATTGCTAGGCTTGACCATCAAAACTTAAACGAAATCTTACCGTTCAAGACTACGGCAGAAAATCTTGCGGCATGGTTATACAACAAACTCAGCCCGGAGTTACCCGTTGATTTTGTGGAGTTTTATGAGACGGCAAAAACCTGCGTGCGCGTAGAAAGAAAATGAGGATGCTGGCAGGACAGTCAAATCCGCTTTGGCATTATGCGGCTGCGGCCTATCCCGGCAAGGTTGGACTGCTTATGGGGCCAAGTTATTTCAAGAAACAACGCATACAGAGGTGGATGCCTTATGTGTTGGATAACGATGCGTTTACACTTCGAGACAACTGGAGCGAGTCAGCATGGCTGGCAATGTTGGAATGGGCAATGATGAGTCAATATAAACCACAATGGATTCTTGTTCCAGATAAAGTTGGCAACTGTGAAGAAACCATTCGGCTGTGGCACAAATATCTACCTATTGCCAAATCTTTTGGCTGGCCTGTTGCTTTTGCTGTTCAAGACGGTATCTCAGTATCAGATGTGCCAGATGCAGATGTTGTGTTTGTTGGCGGAACCACCGAATGGAAGTGGAAGAACATTGAACAATGGAACATTTTTAAACGAGTCCATGTTGGAAGGGTGAATAGCATTTTTCGCGTATGGCAATGTCAGGATTTGGGCTATGAATCAGTAGATGGCACGGGTTGGTTCCGCGACCCAAGTAACCCAGAAAAACTTCCAGCTTTAGAAGAATGGATGCAAGGCGTGCGAAGACCGCAAACTACAGAATTAAAACTTACGGAACATAATGCTATTTATGAAACGAACACCGCTTAGAAGGGTTTCTAAAAAACGACAAAATGCCCTCACCATTTATCGGCGGCTCAAGAAAGAATACTTTCTTCTCAACCCTGTTTGTGAGGTGCGTGGATGCTCTCATCCTGCTGTTGATATTCACCATCGCCTTTCCCTTGGTCGCGGCGGCGGTTTTAATGAGCCAAGCAATTTTATGGCTATATGCCGTTTACACCACATCCAAATCCATAACAATCCTCGTTGGGCGGAAGCTGAACATTATCTATTAAAATAATCCTATGACAAACAACACAGACATCACCACAATCGTAAATTCATACGTTGATATGCTCAAAGATGGGCAAATCGACTTGCAGGACGCCTATGAGAATGGCGACCATAAAACGTATTTCTCTGCTATCGAGCGTCACCTAAAGCTCACAGAGGCTATTGATACAGGGCTTATGGCTACCCAGAAAATCAAGGCTCTTAGCGAATGAAGGTTGAGTTTACAGGAGACAAAGGACGCTACCATGTTGCTAGCAGTGATAGCACCACTAGTCACTTGGTAGACATCTTGGCCTTGCGCGGCAAAGATATGCGCTGCAACGGACAGTGTTCCTGTAGAGACTTTGAGACACGTTGTTCTCCTGAGTGGGCTAAAAGCGGCACTATTGTAGAACGTGATGAGCCAAACTACACACGATGTAAGCACATCACCGCCGTCATCTACGCCATTGGGAATAGATATGCCGACCACATGAGCATCCAATGAAGCCCCCTAAAACTCATTGCAACGGCACTTGGACTACTGCCAGATTCTTTGGGTTTATACGCTCCGCTTTACGCAGGACATGGACGCGCTGGCCTGAACAATACAGGGCTAGGCACATGGCTCGCCGCCCCTACAAAGGCAAGAATAAGCTACAGAAGTGGGAGTTTCTATGCGCTGAGTGCAATGAATGGTTTATGGCTAAAAACACGCAAATCCATCACAGGATTGAGTGTGGTACGCTTAAAAACTTTAATGACATAGCTGGCTTCACAGAACGGCTGTTATGCCCGGCTGAAGATTTAATGGTGCTTTGTAAGAAGTGCCACAAAGAGAAACATCATCCCAAGAAATAAATGCAATCAGCAATGAGAAATAGAAATGCGGCCCACGTTGACTTCGCAGCCCTGCGCGGAATCTTCTCTAACGCCCTAGCCATGCCATCCAACATTGACATGGTGCTAGAGCGACACGGCAAGTTTTTAATCGGAGAATGGAAGCGGCCTAATGAAGCTATTAGTGCAGGCCAGAAAATTATGCTGCTCCACTTAGCCATGATGCCAGACTTCACTGTCCTTATTATCGAGGGAGATACGGACGAGGATATGGTGATACATAATGTATGGCAGCTTACCCCCCACCGCACACTCAAACCCATCACTAGCTCAATAGAAACATTTAAGACCTATCTTTCAGATTGGTTCAACGCAGCATAAAAACAACAATGAATAATCGCTCCATTAAACGTCTGTTTTGGGACATTGAAACTTCGCCCAACGTCGTCCTATCATGGCGCGTAGGCTACGACCTAAACATCGCACAAGACAACATCATCAAAGAGCGAGCCATCATCTGCATTGGCTACAAGTGGGAGCATGAAAACAAATCTTATATCTTAACATGGGATAAGAACCAGTGCGACAAAGCTATGCTCAAGAAGTTCTTGGAAATTGCCGCAGATGCCGACGAAATGGTGGCCCACAACGGAGACAAGTTTGACGTTAAATGGTTCAAGACCCGCTGCATCTTCCACGGCCTGCCATTTGAACCCTATAAGACGGTGGATACGCTCAAGTGGGCTAGGAGCCAATTCCTATTCAATAGTAACAAGATGGACTACTTGGCGCGTTATCTAGGCTTAGGGGCCAAGATTAAAACAGAGTTTGGGCTATGGAAGGACATTTGTCTACACAACAGTCCCAAGGCCATGAAGCTAATGACGGACTACTGTAAACACGATGTAGTGATATTAGAGAAGGTGTGGAAGCGTCTATCTGACCTTATGGCCGCCAAGACCCATGCTGGCGTAATGCTTGGGCATGAGAAATGGACTTGCCCCCACGATGGAAGCCGCAACGTCATCACCTATGGCACATCCGTATCAGCCAAGGGAGTGCGAGCCTATAAGATGAAATGCAAAGATTGCGGCCACTACTACACCATCACGGAAAGCGTGCATAGCGAGTATGTTGCCGATAAAGCGGAGGCCAAGAAAAAATGAACGAAACCCCAGAACGCGAACTTGAAAGACTTTACCGTTTGGAAGAAGCCTGCACAAAACTTATTTTACGTTTGATGACCGAAGAACAAAATCGAATTGTTTGGATGACAGAAGAATATCTTTCTCCAATACGAGAGAACTTAAAGCAGCGTTTTCCATATCCATCATCTTCAGAGTGGAATAAGAGGGCTAGCAAATGAACGCAAACGGCAAAGGAGACAGGCCAAGACCTGTAGACCTAGAGAAGTATGCGGCCAATTATGATGCCATTTTTAGGAAACCAACACTTAAACCAGAAAAAGTAAATAGCTATTTCAGTCCCCGGAGACTCTATTCACTTTTTAAGAAAATCAAATGACAACTGAAACTGACAAACTAAAAGCTATTCTTGCGGCTGTTAAAGCCTACCCATTCTTGCCAATGGGCCTATTGCAACTGATTGAACAAATGGAGGGAACAACATGAGCGACTTGAATCTCCATAATTATTACGACACCAACAACAACACCATAGAACAGCTTAAGACCATAGGCTTTCCTGTAGTGCATCCTTGGTGGTCTGACACCCTAAAGATTACGTCTGGATGCCGCGATTTCACTGTCCTAGCTCAAGAAATTTGGGGCGGCCAAGAGGATTGTGTAGACGTGAACAACAAGGCCAGTATCATTACGGTGCATTGTGATGCTTGGCGGCCTCAAGGGAAGTATCTTGCCACAATTAAAGGCGGCTCACGGTCTGTAGCCTTGCACGGCAACGTCTATTCACACGGAACAGAGGTGGACATAGACATTGGCAATCATAGCGACCAGTCTGATGAGATTACCAGTGACATTGTATTGGATTTGTGGAGCAAAACCGGAAAACCAATCCGTGTGCGTGTATTAAACGGCACAAAGCCTGCGTTCGTAGATGGGTCGGGGCCATATAAGTTTGTTTTCCCCCATCCAGATAGTGCTTTGCATGGATTCTGGATATGGCTATTTATGAAGATTGTAAGATATATATGGAAGTAGGATATAAAAAGTGTACGAAATGCCTGATATGTTTGGCAGAGACAGAGTTTGCCATTCGGCCAAAGTACCCAAATAAACGTCAATCTTGGTGTAAAAAATGTACTGCTATTGGAGCAAAACGAACCCCAGAACAAGAAAGAGAACGATATAAACAAAGGGTGGCATCGGGAGAAATACTAAACAAGGGAATTAAAATGTATCCCCAAAGAGCATTGCTTGCTCAAGCCAAAGGAAGGGCTAAGAAATGCGGAATACCGTTTGACTTAGAATTATCAGATATTGTTATTCCAGATAGATGCCCAGTAATTGGCATAGAATTAAAACGTAATCCTAATGGAGCTGGCCCAATACCCTCTAGTCCGTCTTTAGATAGAATTGTCCCATCATTCGGATATACCAAGGGCAACGTTAGGGTTGTTTCGCATCGTGCAAATACCCTAAAGTCTGATGCAACCCTATTAGAATTGACGCAGATTCTTGCAGACGCCTATAAGCTAGCGGCTATCTAGCAATACTATTGTCCGTTCTTAGCCTTGCGGATGCCTGATAACAAAGCATCAAATTCTTGCGGAGAGAATGTAGCTGTGGCTTTCTGTCCAGCAAGGCTAAGAAAATCTTGAGTCAGCTTAGGATTATAGTTTCTGGTTGTCATATATCTATTAATTGCAGGAGAGCTTAATACAGAGCGAGCAGCTACTGGTGCTACTAAAGCTATGCCAGCTAGTGTGCCAGCCGTTGCTGCGCCGCCATAGTGGGCTGTAGCTCCAACAGCAGCTAGGGTCGTGAGGCGATTAAAAATAACGCCACCTTGTTTTTGGGAAATATCACCCCCAACTTCTTGAGGAAATGCTTGAGCAAAACGATGGATTACTTGTAATTCTTCGTCCAACAAAGCCCCACGATTTTCACGGGCTTTAGAAATGAGCGATGCGGATAGTTTTCCGCTGCCCTCATTAAATGCCTCTAAAATTACATTGGCTTTTGCAATGGTTTTCTCGGCGGCCTTTAGTTCTTTTATTAATAACGGATTGCCAGCCTTTGTAGTTTCATCCAAAATAGTCTTCCATTGGGCATCTGCTTCTGCCTTCCATTTCTTAGCATCAAGCTTAGATTGATAGCGATTACCATTTGGCAGTGGGCTTTTTGCATCTAAAGCAAAAGCATGGGCAAGCTCGTTGGCTTCCTTATATTTCTCTAAGGCGTTTTTAGCTGTATCGGATACATTGTTAATGGCTTCATAAGCAAGGCCAGCCTTCTTTTTAACACCATCAATAGCCTTAATGTCTAAAACATCGGTTACTGGAAGCCCAAGAGTCCTTTTGGCAAGGCCAAGAGTCACGTTGGCGTTATGCTGTGCAAAATCAGCCGTAGTCTGTGATTTGCCGCCAATGTATTCAAGCGCAGCAACAACAGCCGTTGGTTTAATCTTGCTTGGGTCAAGTTTATATCCAGCAGATTGCAGCAGAGAAATTGTTTGGTCTTCAACAGAGTTCTGAATGGCTCGTTTAGCTGCTTTTGAAAGTGCAACACCTTTATCTAATACACGCCCAACTCCAACCCCAGCAATACTGGTTCCCATCTGTGCCGCTGCCTCTGTCATAGTCGGCATACGTTTTTCTTCTCCTAGGGTAGTTTCGGCTGTCTTAGATACTAAGCCCCCAGCAACATTTTTTCCAGCTATATTAGCAATCTTGCGTATTCCCGCACCAGCCAAACCTTCTCCGGGAATTGCTCCAAGTGCTGCTGCGGCTACGTTCTCAGCTACGGAAAAAGTTTGTCTTTCTCCAGCAGCCATCTGCCTAACTTGAGCAAGAGCATTTCCAGCAGAAGCTCCAGCAGCACCAAATGCAGGAATTGCAATCGGCGCAAATGGGCCAGTTAAAGCACCCCCAACTTGTCCAGCCGCACTTAATCCACCTTCCATCGCAATATCCCCAACAGCACCACCAATCTGTCTCGCCCCAGCCGACATTCCTCCATCAGTTGCCGCGCCAGCAGGATTAGATATTGCTTGTGCGGTCTGTTTAGCCGCCATTTCGCCTTCTGTTAATGCAATGGCTTTCTGTTGTTCAAGTGTCATTGGTGTTATTTGCGAAACAGTTTGCGGCGGTCTTCTGGCATATTTTGCCAAGTTTGATATGGAATATCCAAAGGTTCTCCATCTAGACCTTTAGTTGGAGGAATGCTGCTAAAATCTGGAACTGGATTGCCGCTGATATCAAAGAATCTCTTATAGGTTCCTTTTTCATTGCTCTTTTGGAATTTATCGACAGCACGCAAATGCATATTGCGTCTTATCTCTGTAAGGCGATTAAGCGTTTCTGGTGTAAATTCTTTGGTTCCCGTAAATGACTGTCTTAAAAACTCGCGTTCTGCTGGTGTGTCCATTCCCTTAGCTCCAATACCAAGTGCGCCAATCATTGGAAATACGTCAGAACCCAGTAAAGAATCAAGGAGCTGTGTATTAGACACTGTCTTACCAGCTTTTATGTCATTAAGAAATTGCGCTCTTAATCTGTTAGCATTTTGAATTAACTCTGCGCCAATACCCGTAGTAACATTTCCTGATTTAATCAGTCCTCTTACTTCATCTAGTTTTGCAAGGGCTTCTGGGGCTGCAATTGCGGCGGCATATTCACCCATGTGCTGTGCGGCAGCTGCTTCTCCAATCCCTTTCTCGTAGGCTTTTTCACCCATGTTAATTACGTTCTGTGCGCCGGGACCAAACGGAGAGATGTTTGTTACAAAGAACGTGCCATCTGGTAGTGGGGTAGACTTAAAATCATATTGTGGCCCTATATTTTTAAGTTCTTCTGCCGTCATTATCCTACCAGCAGCGGCTTGTTTCTCTCTTAAGTTTTTAGCAATCTGAGACTCAACTAATTGCTGTTCTTGATATTGTCTCTGTCCAAGTGTTTGTGCTTCTGCGCCCATTGGAGAGTAACCACCAGCAGCATCTTTAACCACCGCAGAAAACGGATTACCGCCTGCTTGTGTAGCTGCCCTTACATATTGTGCCGCTTGTTCTCCAAGCTGTCTTTGTCTAGCCCCTGTTTCTATTTGCTGCCCTTGCAGGAATGAACCTATTGCGGTATCAGCCATTGCTGCTCGTTTATCAAGATTTGGCTCTTGAATAAGATTATAGCCAGCTAGTCTAAGTGCTTCTGCCTCATCTTTCCTTCCGTATCTATCCATTATCTTAGCGTTAGCTTGAATAGCCCCTAACGCTGCATTAACGCGACCATCACGTTCAGCGTTCTTCTTTTTTTGTTCTGCGTATTTCTGGATGCCTTGCCCAACCTCTTGCCCAAGATTAGCCAAGCCCTGCCCAATCATTTGGCTGCCTTGTGCAGCCATTTGTGCGCCAGCCATAGACCCCCTGAGGATGGGACTATAGTCAATTGCGCCGAGCTGTGGGTTAATGCCTTGTCCAAAGGTTGCCATATTATGTTAAATTAAAGTTTAGGTTTATCCGCGACCAGCGATACCACCGCCAATCGCACCAAGACCAGCAGCAAGTCCACCAATCATAGCACCACGGGCCTGTGCCTGCGCTCCAGCAAAGCCAGCCTGTGAGCCATAGATGTTGGCGTTGTAGCTGCCCAAATTAGCGTTCTGACCCAAGGCCAAATTAATACCTGCATTGGGGTCAAATAGCTGCGGCCCCTGCTGACCAGCCATACCTTGAGCAAATTGTGTCTGCGCCATGCCTAATTGTGACGCATTTGACGGCCTGCCAAGGATGGCTTGGAAAGGGTCAGCCGAAGTCATACGATTGGCGTTAAAGGCCATTTGCGCGGCATTTACGGCCTCTTGACGACGTTGCCCCATAGCAGCCTCACGATTCATTATCTCAGCCGCTATTGTGGACGTATCGCCTACGCGCCCACGCGCCTGCCCGTACAGGCGAGCCTGCTGTTCAGCATTACGTTGAGCTTCTGGGGATAGACGGCCAGCCGCCCCAGCACTCTGTAGGGCATATTGATTCATGCCTTGCAGCAAGGCTTTCTGATAGGGGTCAGCGTTACGGAGGGCTTCTGTGGCTCTGCCGCCGTATTGCTCTACGTCTGCAATGTCGCGCATCCTCTGCTGAGAGAGAGCGTCCATCTGCATCTGATTGGCTTGCTGGGTAGCTTGGGCGTTAAGGTCTAGCACACCCCTTTGGCCGCCGCCGCCCATTAAATATGTATTTAGGTCAGCTAGGTTAAGTGCCGCATATTGAGGACGATACATCTGCTCGCTCTGCAATATCTGATTCTGCAAGGCTGGGTCAGCCATGCTCCGCATATAATCGAGCGCAGACTTGCCGGGGTCGATAGGAGTGGGGGCTGCTGGAGCCTGTGGCATTGAAATCTTAGAACCCATGATAGATAGTATTAAACGTTAGTAGAGAACGGTTTTATTTGCTTGGGCAACACCGTAGCGATTGTACTGCATAGGCTGCTGTGCATAGCCGCCGTATCCAGCCATAGGTTGCTGTTGAATCTGTGGCACTTGATAATTGGGAACAGCTTGGGGAACTTCATAGCTTTGCGCGGGAGGCATTGATTGCTCATATCCCTGCGCCACTTGGCCGCCGCCATACCCCTGCATATATCCATTAGAGATAGCCATTCCCCCAGCCATAGGAGCATCTGCCCCATATTTAGGCGAATACATACCAGCAAAGCCAGACTGCTGGTCTTGCTGCTGCATAGGAGCCATCTGCGGCATCTGCATCTGCCCCATAGATTGTTGCTGTGGAAATGTATTAGAACCCATGATTTAGCCTATGTTGGAGTTTGTAAAAGTCGTAGAAGCGAGGAATTGGCTTGTTCTTGAAATCTCTGCGCCAACCAATTTTGGCAAAAGGGAAGGGTATTTTGCTGTACATAATGCTAAGGGCATTAGGGCCAACACATAGCTCAATCCACCAAGCATCCGCATCTTGCGGTTCCACCCATTCCTCGTATCTTTCAACCAAGCACGGCCTTGCAAGAGCAAGCATTGTAGGCTCAGAATAACAGAAGCCTCGCTCCAAATACATCCCATGAAGCCGAGGAAAGTCAGGGCCGTATAGAGCAATTGCATCTTGGATGGCTCCCATTAAGTAGCAATTATCCCGTGAGTGCGTAGCTTGGCAAGCAGAGCGTTTACTTTGTTCTCTAAAGCATTTACAGAAGCAAGCACCGTTGATTCATCTACTGTGTCTGAACCAACAATGCTAGAAGTCACCGTAACATTAGCTTCAGCCGCAGCTTGAGTTGTAAGAAGCTGCACACCATTAACATCTTTATAAAATTTAGCCGTAACAGACCCAGAAGCATTGGTGGCCTTAAAATACCCTGCTGTTAATTCGTTGCTTGTAGAAAAAGTGATGTCTCCACCAGCGGCAACAAACCCTGTAGACTTCTGGAAGGTTTTTCCCGTTGCATCTGTGTTATCCATGATAACAAAGAAGTCTTGGGCAGGAGATGCGCCTAATGATGCCGCCGACACCGTAATGGCCGCCGAAGCATTAGTGATAGCAACGCCAGCCCCAGCCGTTAATGTAGCCTTGGTAAAGCCTGTGCCGTTACCAATGAATAGCTGGCCGTTTGTGCCTGTTTCTAGCTTGGCTGCTGTAATGCCAGCATCCTTGACGCTAATAGCACCAGAATTAAGGTAGGTAGTGATTGTGTCCACCGCACCAGAAGCAAAAATGGAGCTATTGACAGCGGCATTAAGATTGGTGGCTGTTACTTGGTCACCATTTGCGAATGTATTACCTGTTGTTAGAACGGCCATAGGGGTAGTATATCAGATTAGAAGGTTGTGCGAGTGGCGTATGCAACATTAGTGTTGCCCGTGCCAGAGTAAGTTGTGGCTCCCAAGCTAGAATCTATTTGTACTGTCATGTTAGACGAATACTCTATCTGTAACGTGCTATTGTCTGAGCCTGTGTTTGTGGCGGATATGCTGCCGCCATTCACCTTAAATATCTTGCCAATATTGCCAGTGACATCTGTTCGGTATTGGGCAACGCCAACTCCATTAAATGCTAGGGCTGATAGAGAAATGCTCTTTTGTTCCGGGAGTGCCGCAACGTAGGAGTCTGTGCCGCTACCAATTGTAATTCCGTTGTTGCCAATACCATCAAAAGTAACGCCAGAGATAATGATGTTCTTCCAGTTGTAGGGGCCAATTAAGATGCCGCGCCAACTTCCTTTCTTTACCCGCCCATTGGTAACAACAACATTGCTGCCGCCCTTAGAATAATAAATATCAGGTTGGGCTATAAAACCAAATCCGCCATCCTCAAAGGTGGCTGTACTAGTAAGACTACCGCTGTTGGTATTAGACATTGTAAACACAACTCGCATACGTTCAAGCGAGTCTGTCACTGTCATAGTTGTCTGATAGCCAATTCTTTGAAAAAGATTATAGTTGGCCCCTCCCCAACTGCCTGTAACGCTGCTCCATGTTAGATGGGCCTGCACTTGTCCACCAGTCCCAGCACCAAGCGGAGTAAGGTCGAATAGTGGAGCAACGCTATAACTGCCAGCGGCAACTACTGTGCCTCCAGTGATGATGCCGCCAGCTACAGTGATGTTAGCTTGAGCTGCCCCTGTTACGGCATTGCAAAGAAACGTGCCGTTGGTGTAGCCACTGCCAGCACTATTAACATTTACATATGTCATTCCACCAACAAATGTAGGTTGAGTAAGATTTAAGAACCAACTTGCCGCTACAGACCCAGCATCAGAATACAAGGCAATGACATCATCCCCAGATTGGAGAGACTCAAAGTTATTAATTGTTAGGCCGTTGATGTTGCCAACGTGAAAGCAATCGCCCCACGAAGAACGATTGTAATAATCTATTACCTGTAGATTGTAGCTTCTAAGTGTATCTCCGCCAATGATAAGGCCAAAGTCTCCACCAGATTCTAGGCCACAATTACGCATTATGTTGAATGAGCCGCGCAACGTGCATGGCATACCATCTCCGCGCAATGATGGGTCTAGTGTCCCACCAGAATAACGATTTTGGCATCTAAGTCCCAGTATCTCAATATCTGTGCAAGTGTCAGACCATAGGATGCCTTGGTTGTTCAACCCATTGGTGTAAAATAACGCGCCTGTGCAATCTATCTGAGCATTGTTAATACCAGCAAGCTCAAAGCCTTGTGAAAAGAAATAAGACCCAGCAGGAATGCGATAACTCCTACGGTTGGCTAAGATGAAACGATAGTCAAAGCCTCCACCAGAACCAATAGATGCCACTACCGTTGGGATGCCAAAGGCACAGGTGTAATATGAAGATGAAGGGACATTAACTGCGGCATTAGAAAACGTAAGAACCCACTTAGAATATGTAACAGTACTAATGGTAAAAGTAGTGTAAGTTTTTCCAGTTACAGTCGTTCCTGCTGGAAATAAAGATGCCGCTGTAATGCTTACACCGTTAGGAATTAACGCATTGATTGCTGCTGTGTCGTTTAATATGCCTCTATCTCCTGCATTTAATATAAACCCAACCGTAGGTTCATACCAAAGCTGTGCTGGAATAATGCGATAGCCAGAACCAGCCGTCTGTATCTGCGTCATCACTACTTGATTATTGGCTACTTGAACGCGACCAGCCGCGCCTGTGCCTGTGCCACCACTCACCGTAAACGCATACGTTCCATTGGTGTAACCACCACCACCCTCTGTCAGGATAATGGTTTCTATGGGATAACCAACCTTGTCTATGTCGCCGCAAAGAACTTCCGCAAGTCTTTGTTGGTTTGGAGAATATCCAGCAGTGGTGTAATACTCCCAGTTGTCTGTGCCATCTGATTTTAAGAAATCAATGGTGGTGACGCCGTTATCTATTGTGGCATCATCCATCATCTGATTAAGGCGCAATGATGTAGCTTTGTTGCTAGACCAATTGGCCTTATCATCAGACCAAGTAAACCCTGTTCTAATGTCAGGCATTAATCTTTGGAGTTGATGCCTTGGTCGGTGAGTTGGGCAGCTATTTTAATTGTGCGAATCTTTGGACGCCCAATTAGCGGAGCCAATAGAAACTGACCGCCATATCCACGGATATTGCCAATGCGACCTCTAGCAGAGACATCTTCCGAGATAGGCAGTGTTGCACCTAACATGGTAGATAAGGAATCTAGAAATTCTGCGCTATCTGGATTTTGCGTTAAAAAGGCAATGGCAACATCTGAGACATTGCTATCAGAACTCTGTGCTTGCAACTCAAAGGAATTAAAACGCTTTCTGTCCATTGTGCCGCCTGTGTATTGCCGTGTCTTCAATTCTGAGTTGACAGGAATGCCCCTTGGAGTGCCGCCAACTTGTAGATTGATATAATCTAGGTCGTCTTCTCGGCTGTCTAGGATATGGATGCCGCCGTTCTGATTGATGGCATATAGTTTATTTAGGCCGCCAGCCCCGGCACGGATAAGGTTGCGGACATTCCAGCCAGTTTGCTCAATAGTGTCTAATGATTCCCAGCCTTGGTTAAGGAAGTTGTAAACCAAGATAGCGTTGTTTTCTGTTGATGTATCTAAGGGAACGGCGAGGTAATAACGATTGTCGTGATAGATAGCCACTGAGTTAGCAATGTATGCCGTATTAATCCGCTGAATGAGGGGATTGATTGCCTCGCTCATTGGAACAGATGCCCCACGAAGATTGTAAAGGTCTTGGAAGTCAACGGAATACACACCGTTGTCTGAAAGAAATAACACTTGATTGCCAACTTGCACCACTGTTTTACGAGCAATACAACCCACCTCGCGGGTGATTTCTTGAACGGTAACTTCACTAAGAGCTTGGCTAACACCACGGATAAGGTGGATAGTGTTGCGGTTGAACACAATAACATTGTCCTCCGCAAAGGGTTGGATGGCAACAACGTAGTCCGCGCCACCAGAAGCAATGCGGAATCCGTCTAAGATTTGGTCGTAGGTGTTCTGGTCAAGAATGTCTGAGGCAATCACTTCATCTGTTACGTTGCGGGACGTAATAGTGGGGCTGCCGCTGCTGCCAGCCATTGTGTAGTAGAAGGGCATCCAAAGCCGTCTCTGATGATAGATAGCCCACGGAGGCGCAGGCATGTGAGTGAAGCCAGCCCCAGCACTTTGAGGCGACCCCATTACTACACTTGCTCCCGTTATGTCGTTGGCTGTGGCAAAGAACTTAAATGTGTTAGCCGTCACTACCGTAATAAAGAACTCCGACAAGTTATTGAGGGTAGTTGTGCCACGGTCAATAATGCGGATAGTATTGCCAACCGCCAGTCCATGAGCGGTTTCTGTAATTGTCACTACGCCATCAGCAATGGCACAATTACCAGCCGTATTAAACGTACTAGGCTGGGTGTAAGCCCCATTGGAAACAAGGGTAAACGCTGGGCTGCCAACAAGCGTTCCTGTAAATTGCAAGGCCGTTAAGCCATCACGGAACAGGAAGATGTAGTTAAATGCTTGCAGCAGATTAACTTCTGAGCTAATTGTAATGCCAGCAGGATAGGCAATCGTTGTGCTGCTTCCATCTGAAACCTTAATAGCTTGCGCCCCATTATTCGTGGCAATGACAATGTATTCCGTGTTATCTGTCGTAGGGTCTGAGAATAGACAAGAGCCATAGACAGCGTTTACAATGTCGTCCTCTAGTTGCGGAGACCCAACTATGGCTGTGCCGCCAATGATTCCAGCAGCCCCTACAATGGTGATGCTAATAGATGTGCTATTAATCACCGTAATAATGTTATTTTTATTGGGCGTTGGTGTAATGCCCGTAATGCCAGATACTTTAGCCAATGTAGCTGTGGTAAATGCATGGGCTGTTGCAAACCCAATAGTAATAACATCTCCCACCCTGCTTACGCTATTGCCAGTTTTATTGGCATACAGATAGAACGGTAAGGTGAGGGCCGTAGCATTTGTAGTGACGGCTGTGCCAAAGTTCTGCACACCCATGCGCGGCTGCCACGCCCCGTCAATATCCATGCGTCCATTGGTGGACAAAGCCACTTCTCCAGCCTTTAGCTGGTCAGGACGCAAGCGTGCGTTCATACGAGCAAACCCCGTATCGCCTTCTTCTATTAACGGATTATCCAGTGGGCCATAGTTATCGAAGCGTGCCATGGGCTTATATTACCTTAACAATCCCAAGCTTTTCTACTCCAATAGTTGGCAGATAATTTGTTAGATGTTCCCTTGATGCCGCCAGACCTAGCGCAATAGCTTTTCTTGCGTGCGGGGGAGGACTTCTTAATTGACATATTAGCGTCTCCAAAACGCACAACACGTTCCTGTCCATTCTGACATCCTTTGACGACAGATTTTTTGCCGCCACTAATGTCGCGTCTAGGACTATTACAGGGTAGGTCGCGGGGATTCATGTTAGCGATAGGCTGCCGTTTTCTTGGCAATGTTCTTGGGTTGTTTTACAAACTGCTTCCCTGCTTTCATGCCTTGGCGTTTAGCTCTATTAGTGGCCGCTTTTTCCCCAGAACTCAGGGCTTTCTGGGCAGCGTCAGGTAGGTAGCGTTCACCTGTCTCTAGGCTAGGCTTACCAGACGATGTGCGCCATTTCTGGCGTGTCCAATCTACAAGGCTGCGCTGTTGGGGCTTCACGATGGTCTAGAGGTAGTATAGCCGCCGCCGTTGCCCTTATATCGCTTGGCTAGAAGCTGGGCCTTCCTCGCGCTCCATTGTCCTGCGTTTCCGCCCTTGCTTCCAGCCTTAATGCTCTGAAACAAGCGTTTACGCATGGTTGGCTTAGTATAGACGCCAGCCGAGTTTACGGTGGACTTAGCCATTTTAGCAAGACTTACGAGAAGTGGAATAGCTCATGCGGCCACCATTAGCCGTGCCAGCCTCCATAACGCGCTTCTTAGCGGATTCGTTCTTCTCGTGCTTCATCATCTGCTTCTTGCTCATGTTCTTTTCGCTTTTATACTTCATTGTAGGGGATTTGATTGATTATGGGTAGGGAGGCGGCCTTAAGGCGTCAAATGGCCTTAAAACGCACGGAAAGGGGGATAGAAACGATGTCTGCGACAGCGTTATTTAGCGGTTCTAGCCAAAGGACGGCTACCAAACCACCACATAACGGCTGTTGAAGTAGTGAATACAAAGTCTGAGATGACGGCTTCTATTGCGGTTATACCTAGTTTATCGCCAAATATAACACAACTTAGCGTAATTATCATGGCCCAAGTGAGGCCGGGACGGGTGAACGCCCGAAAAGCGTCCACTAACACACGGATGGCTGACACCCAGACAGGGGTGTTCTCAGGGATGTCAATGTCCTCATTAGCCTGCTGGGACATAGTGAAGGCCGCCAGCTCTCCCTCCGTCACCTTGAGCCGCGCCATGCTCTCCATCTTGCGTATCTCAATGTCGGCCTCCATCCCCTTGGCTTTAACATCAGCCCACTTCTGGAATAGGCTTAGGATGCCGCCGAGCAAGCTGCCGCCTAATGCGCTGCTGATGAAGCTAAACATATTAGTCTTGGGCGGCTGGCTCAGGCTTAGGCTTTAAGGCTTCAGCAAGCTGTTCAGCGCATTTGCGGATAAGCTCATGCTGCTCCGCATTTAGCGGGGCAAGACGGGCGGCGTTATAGAGATTGTTGAGGGCTTGTTCTGTGGTCATACTCATCCATTACGTTTAATAAACCAAGCAGTCAAGGCAGAAATTACTGCCGCTAAAATTGCCACCTTCCCCCGAAGCTCGTTCTTAAAACTCTCCAGCATTGTTACGCGACCGTTGGTTTTGATGCACTGCGCCAACACTTGCTCCAACACCTTGTCCTGCGCGTCCATGCGCGTCAGGATAGCCGAGAGTTGTGCGTCAATGCTGAGAGGGTCGTAGCTCATTTGGATTCTAGGGCGGCGAGGCGTTTGCGGAGGGATTGCAGCTCCTTGACCAGCATAGGGACGAGTTTGCTGTAGTCCACGCCCCACGGGTTCTTAAAGTTTTCCACATCGTCTGCATCGCCAACCGAAACTGCCTCTGGCGCAACCATGTGCAGGTCTTGGGCAATCATGCCATAGCGCGTATGACCGCCAACCTTCCAGTCGTGCTTAACAACTTCAATCGCATCAATGACTGCCCCTGCATCATCAGCAGGAGCAATGTTGTTCTTTAGGCGACGGTCAGAGGAAGCGTTGTAAGATGCAGTTACACCATTTGTACTAATATTTCCTGTGGCAGTTCCATTGAAAAGAAACTGGTCCATAATGCTAGCACCAGTCAAAACATTAACTGCACGACAATTTCCAGAACTTGCCTCAACTGTTAATTTTCCTCGTGAAGTTGTCGTCCCTATCAGCACGTTGCCGCTGCCATCAATAAGAATGCCTTGCGTGCTTGCCGTTCCAGAGGTCGTTAAATACAATCCTCTGCCTGAAGGTGATGAAATACCGCCAGTATTGCCGCCATCCCAAACAGAACGCCATAATTCTTGGGTGCTATTATTGAACGTGGAAAATGTATTGGAAGACGACAAAGTCCCAGTGACCGCGAGGCCAGTGGAGGAGAATGAGCCTATTGTTGCATTATTAGAATAGATACTTGTTGGATGATTACTTGTTGCCCCAATAATGCACGCACTGCCACCTGTGCTTGCAGTGAATACAGCGGTCACCGCACCTTGCGTATGTGTAATAGCAGTTCCAGATGATAATGTGCTGCTAATTGCGCCCGTGGCCGACAAAGTCCCTGTGATTGCCGCACCTGTGGTCGTCAACTGCATATACGTTGTCGAGCCATTTAGAAAACCTAACCCAGCATTTGATGCTCCATTTGTTCCTCCTATAATGTCCCAAGTTTGCCCACCGCTGCCTGTGTTAATAAACCTCAAACGGCAGTTGCTTTGGTCGGTTGTGCTAATTTGAGTGAAGAACAGTGTAGAAGTGCCGCTCGCTCCCAAAGTCGTAAACGCCCCCGTGGATGGCACGGTGGCACCCATGGCCGTAGAGTTGATTCCACCCACAGCTGAAAAACTACCAGCATCAGTTAATGTTGCAATAACCGCACCGTATGCAGAATTAAGAAACTGAAGTTGTCCACCTTGAGCGCGAATATATTTATTTGGAGTTGTAGCACCGTCACCAACAAATTTAAAGTTGGCTCCATTTGCTCCTGTATCAGTAAGGGTAATCGTTGAGGTCGAGCCGCTGGTTGTAGCTGACAAAGTGCTGAACGCTCCTGTATTAGCAGTCGTCGCTCCTACCGTGCCATTTATGTTGATAGATGCCGTCCCCGTAAGATTCGTCACTGTGCCGCTGGCTGGCGTGCCAAGAACTGGCGCAGTCATTGTCGGACTTGTAAGCGTTTTGTTTGTCAGGGTGTCTGTCGTGGCGCGGCCAACTAGCGTATCCGTCGCATCTGGCAGCGAAAGCGTTCTGTCCACGGTCTGCGTGCTGCTCAGCATCGTGCGCGTGTTTGTCGTGCCGCCGCTAGCGTTAAACATGATGCGCTTCGTGGCATCTGTTGAGTCTTGCACGTTGACGTAGCCTGACGCGCCCTTGCCAGCCAAATGCAGCCCAACGCTGGCGTCCCCGCCTGTGGCTGAGATGTGGACGGCGTTGCCTGTTGCAGCATTCTCAATCGTCACTTCGTTTACCGCGCTGGCAATCGATGCCAGCTTCAGCGTCTCATTGCCACTAGCGTCGTTGATTTGGGCAATCACTGGGGTCGTGATTGTTGGCGAGCCTGACAGCACTACGTTGGTTGTGCCTGTGGAGGTCGTGACTCCTGTTCCGCCAGAAGCTACAGCCAATGGTGTAGTGGCCGAAAGTGTGGTAAAAGCACCCGTAGAAGGGCTGCTAGCACCCACGGCTGTCGCTGTAATGCCCACCGCACTGTAATCCGTGCTTACGCCCACCACTGCGCCTGTGCGCCCGAATACGCTAGATACAGCGTCCGTATTATCTACCTTCTCCCAAGCTGACCCATTGCTGATAATCCAATCGCCAATGTTAAACGACAAACTAAACTGCGTCCCAGCCGCGCTCACTACATAATAGAATCCATTAGTTGTGCTATCTGGCGGATTTACTAATGTAGGCGTATTGGTGGCCGCACTCCATGTCCCTTTGTACGTTACCGTACCTTTGAGCAAGCTGGGCGGAGCGTAGTTGATTACTTGGTCAAAGATTCCAGACATATTAGGCGTAGTTGAGTTCGCTGATTGTAATTGTGCCGCTGCCAGATACCGCAATCACCTTAGCAGCAATAGCCCATGAACGGCTCCAAATGCCAGAGTTGCCATCCTTAAAGATGTGACCAGCCCCAGCCGTAGGCGCACCGCCGTCAATTGTGACGCGCATATCGCACCCATCTAAGCTCCAATAAACATGGCTTGTGTCAGCATCAAGTGCCGCTACAATAAAGTCAGAAGCTGTTCCCGTAACAGCTAATGTTCTGTCTCCCACGCCCGGCGCGGGTAACACTTGCATTGGGCCATTAACAATTCTTGAGTTAGCCATAAAATTAGCAGGTGAAGGGTGAGCCGTAAACCGTAGCATCCACTGTTGCACGGATGAATTTAGCCGCATCTGCCCTGTTAGCACTCCAGAACTCGCGGGTGTTTACAGCATAGAGATGCCCATTAGACGAGCTAGGGGTGCTGCCATCAAAGGTGACATACACGCCGCCAGCTTGCACTTCAAACAGCACAAACTTTACTTTGCCGTCATAAAACGTAGAGGCATAGGAAACAGGGGCTGTGCTAACAGTAAGTTTCTGTAGCGTAGCACCGGGTGCGGGAAGCGGATATAAATTGACTGAAAATGTATTAGCCATGATTAGCGGGATTGACGGGAATTATAGGTTGAGATTCTGCGTTGTAAGGTGTTTACGTTACGTTGGTTTTCTGCTTTGTCTACTTCTATCATAAGATACTGCTGGGCATTGTTTTCTTCGGCCATAGCCTTGTCAATCTGCCCATCAAAGCGCAGATAGTCAGCATAAGTGGCATGGACAGCAAAACGATAGAACTCTAAGGGAATGTCTGTAGATGCCGCCGTGTATGGCCCACTCCACTCTTTGTAATAATTAACCCAGAACGAACTATTATTAGAGAAATTATTAATAACGTGCGCCCCATCAACATCTACATAGAACTCATACTCCACTGAGCTATTAAGATTGAGTGGATTGTCGCGGAAGATGCGATTGAAGCTATCCACCGTTGAAATGCCAGCATAGACAGCTGTGCCGCTGCCAGTGTAAGTTTCTGTGCCAGTGCCAGTGGTTAAATCATAGGTGAACACAGAAGCACTCACTTCTGTAATCTCATAATCGCCATCTGGTTCCACCGTGCCAGACAAACCAGCAATCGTCACCGTTGCACCCGTAAACATGGCATACGGTGCGCTTGTAGTGATAGTCACTACACTTCCACTACGAGTTGCAGTGCTGATGGTGTAGGTTGCCCCCGCAATAGCGTCACGGCTAATTAGCCCATTAGTAGCTGGACGTAATTCGCCGCCCACAATGTAGCGCGGCCAGCTTGAAAAGCTACGATAAGCCTGATACAACCTACGGTTCGCATTAGCCAAGATGCGCGTTTGCTCAGTGGTGGTGAAGCTGCTATTGCCCGTGAGAGCCAAGACATCTGCATAGAAACTTGTGTAGGTGTTGCTTTGCATTATAGTTTATTAGGAGATAGATGCGGAAATGCCTTCTGGAAATACTTCATAAAGCCCTTGGAATGAATCTCGGCATGGCCGTATTTCTGCTGCATACGGAAGAACTCCCATTCTGGGATAACGCCCACACAACGACCTAAGCCCTTCATGGCTTTAACGTCTTTATATTGTTTGGCCTGTTCTGCCGCCTCAATTTCCTTCTTTCTTTCCGTCTGTTTCTTTAGCTCCATGCCTGTTGAAATCTCGCGGATTAACGCTCTATTTACCTCACCATCAGAGTATCTAGGTAGCTGAGTAATTATGTTCATGCACTAAAAAGGGGCATACCCTTAAAGGTATGCCCCAAGTATAGCAAGACTAGTTTGTGCTTGTCTTAGAACTGACCGAGGTTAAGCACGCGCATACCGATAACCCAACGACCAGCCGTGAGGCTAGCAAGGGCGGCATCAGTGACTTTGAGATACACCGTTGTATCCGCAGCGACGGGCTTAACTGGCAGCGAACCACCTTCAATGGTAGTTGTACCAGCGGATTGCACGAACAGTGTGCCTGTGTTGTAAACAGGAACTGTCATTGCATCAGCATCCAAACTGGCAATGAACTCTGTAGGTGTGGCCGAGGTTGTACCAACGTCGAGAACGACGCTTGTGCTACCAGCAGCAGCCGTTGCCTTGTGGATGCCCACAAGCTCAATAGCACTGCCAGCAGGAAGAACAGCAATGGCTTTTGAAACGCCAGTGCCTTGAGCAACTAAATCGGAAAACTCAACCGATACGATGTGTGTGAAGCCAGAAGCGGCCTCGTTTACTGTTAATTTAGGCATAGTAGTAGTTCCTTAGTTAAGGTTAGGCAATCGCTGTGATTTTGCCGTGCGCACCGGGGTGCTTAACAAGCAATGTGAGCGTGCTGTCAACATAACCACGGTCGCCGCCGCCAAGGTTAGGAAGACGTGTCGAACCAAGGCTGATAAGCTCCGCAACCCCGTAGTAGTCAGGATTGATGAGGTAACCAGTGTCTTTGTTCGATGTGTCAGGAGCGCAGTCAGGGTTCATGTTGACGATGCTCACCATGCCGTGGTCGGACTCATACATCTCGACAGCGAGCTTGATGGTCGAAACCTCGCCATTGTACGTCACTTGACGAACCGAGTAGTCAGAGCTGCCAGAGGTACGGGCATAATCGCTGATAACGCGACGGAGGGCTGTGTCAGCAACCAGCGTGAGGCTGTTTGTTGTGCCAGTGACGCGATAGATGCTGGTGATGAGGTTGTTGAACACTGTCTCTGTCACCGCGCCAGACGCGCTAATGCTCGCAGCAGGAGTGCGATAGGCAGCAGGAACGTCCGCTGGGCCAGCGGAGTCAATCCAGTCGCCAAGGCCACGCAGACCGTAGACGGTGCTACCACCATCTTCGACCGAGCGGTCATTGTTGGACATCAAAGTCGCTTCGATGTCGCGCTTGATTTCACGGACGGCTTTCGCCTCCGCTTGGGCAATCTTCGCTGGGCCAACCGAGTCAACAGCGTTCTGAAGGTCAGACACCATGAAGTCACGGCGGAACTTTTGAACATAGTTGCCAAGGCGAGCGCGGCCAGCAAACTTGTCGGTGAAGGCAGTGACATCAGAACCTTCCGCAACACCCGTTGTGACGGGAGCAGAAAGGCTGTCCACTGTCCACTCAACGAAAGTGGCGGAGGCTTTGGATTTAGGGGCGGACGACAGCACAGGAGTTTCCTCTGGTGCAAGAATCGTCAATACGTCAAGCAGGTCTTCGCGGTTTGATACCGCAGAACCCGGATTGGTTGTGTCGAATGTGTTAGAAAAGGCCATTGTGTTAGATAATTACTTACGTTTAGAAATTTGTTGCGTTCGGAGGGCTATGAAGTCACTCACTGCATTAGTCTTTAAGAACCTCTCGTTGATGTCTCTCTCCTGCTTCTGCTGACGACCTTCGGGCTGCTCAGTTTGAGCTGCCGAAAAACCGGGCGAAGAAGGCGGGTTGATTGAGGCTTTGGGCTTGTCTATATTGATAGACTTGCGGCCATAAATAGAATTAGCGGCGTGTGCCACCATATACTCCATGTAAGGCTCTAGGTCAGGGACGCTATCCATAGCCTTTCTGAGAAGGGGACTGCCCTTTAATATCTCATATTGCTTACGAACATCGTTATCCTCACCACCCATCCATTCCAATTCCTGTCTAGCAGCAACGTCCATTTGGCCGCGAAGGGCTTTACGTTGTTCACTAGCCTGTAGTTCACGCAACTGCGAGGGAAGAAAGTCTTTGCGAGCTTTTTGAGCATCGCGCAGGGCTTTCCGCACTTGCAATTTTGTCAACTCCTGACCGTTCACTGTTGCCACTACGTCATCCGCCGCCAAATGCTCATTGTTCCATAGCACATCGTCGGCCCATTCAATCACCTCATCGACTTCTTGGGTTTTAGCCTGTAGGTCGGGAAGGGTCTTGATAGACGCATAGGGATTGTCTTTGGTTTTCTCAGAAGCGAGTGGGTCGCTGTTATTGCGATTGTTTAACTCATTCCGAAGGGCAGCAAGCTGTTCCTCGGCGTGTTTGCGTTTAGCAGTGAGTTCCCCGAATCGGGCCACGGCACGCGAACCTAGCTTTTCAGATAGTTCGCGCAGTTCCGCTTCTGACATATTCTCTAAATCAACTTCGTTTGAAAGAACATCCTTTGGCTTAGTTGGTTCCTTTGCTTCGGTGGGGCCGCTCTCCTTAGTCGGCTGCACTTTACGCTCTGGTTCCTCCTGAGTCTTGGGTTCTGAAGCCGTAGGAGCCGAGGGCGGTTGCCCTTGGGTCTTCTGGCTAATACGATGGCGTGCAAGTTCTGCCATTGTAATGTTGGACTTTACCACTGGGTTACTATCAGCACCCCCAGCGTTGGGTGCAGTTACTTCATCAGACATAGGTTTGTGCCGCTTTTTAACGACTAGCGAAGTCGATAGGCAGATAATACCACCCCTTTTTGATGCTTGACGTATTTATGTTAATCTATCTCATATATTTATGTTATGCAAAGCCTTGTAATAAACCACTACAGCACGAACCCAAATGCTTGGGTTGCCCCAGAACACTATTACATTGCCAAGAGTATGCGCCGCCATAAGGGAGAACTCATCATCCCAGAACACAGCATCTTTAAGTATAGCCGTGAGAATCCTCCGTATTGGATGGCAGGAGACGTTAAGATAAAAAACACACAACGATGAACCGCTATCAGATTAAATGGACTCAATATCTCCGTTCTGGGAACGACAGATTGCCAAATGATGCCGAGGTGCTGTGTGCTGGCGAAACGCCGATGTGGGCAGCAGACGCTCAAAAAGCCATCATTTCCATGAAGGAGAACTTCCGTGGAATAAAAATAGTTTCAGTCGAGGAATACAAGAAATGAAATTATTTGCTTGACAAGGGGCTAGATTTAGTCTCATACTCTGTTTTTCTTTCTTGTTTCTTTTTAATTTTAAGCTGTAAGCCGCAAGCTATTTAATTAAAAGCTATGAGCTGCATGGCCGCCGGGAAAAGGCCATGTGTAAGGCTACCCCTATTAAGGAAGATTATCTGTCTTCTTAATAACGTCTTTAGCTTCTGTAAGCTGCAAGATGCTGTCAAAAGCAATTATCTGCCCACTAATTTGCTGAATGTGTTCTGTCTTGGCCTCCAGCAGAGAGGCAATAGCATCCTCTCTCATCTCTTGGATTTGTTTGAGCAGTTCGCCAAACGGCTTAAAATTACTTAGGAATACAAGGTCTTTTTGCATAAAGATTATTTGGCCGAGCGCACCATCTCAGAAAGCGTGTTGGCACGTTTGCCCACTTGCTTGGCCCATTTGCTATCCATCATCTGTTTAGATGCTTCTTTATAGTTTTTATTAATCAGAGCTTCACGGGTTTTGGCAAATCCAGCTAGCTTGGTTGCCCCCAAGTTAAAGGACATATCAATTACAGCCTTCTGCACATCTTCTGGCTGCTCCGAAAGATTGGGAATCCAGTTGTTAGCGTCCTTAGTGGCCTTAGCAATAGACCTTTCATACAGGCTCCTAATGACAGGCTCTGTAAGTCTAATCTTGCCAGCAATAACTTCTTTAACATTGTAGCCCATACTAGCCAATATCTTCTTATTGTCCTTGTCGGCTAAGTTAAAGCCAATGCCAATGGTGGGATTGCCTTCGGTGTCCTCGTAGGCGTATTCACGGCTACCTTCATGCAGGCGCACTTGTTCGTATAAGCCTTGCCCAAAATCTGGGGCAGGAGCAGCTTGCTTGGTAGCTTGCTTGGTAGCTGCAACGGCAACCATTGGAGCTGGCCCTTGCTGTGGAGAAAAGTTTACGTTAAACATTTCTTTGTTCATTGCTGTGCCATCTGTTGCGTATTCATTTCACCAACGGCAGCGGGCTGAGTCCCGATTTTGCCAATCTGGGCGTTCTGCATTTGCTGCATCTGGAAGATATATTGTGAATGATACTTTTCGAGGCGGCCCTTAAAGGCTTCGTCTTGCTGCAATCGCTGCATAACGTCTGGCTGCTGGGCGTATTGGGTAATAACTTGCAGCGCGATTTGCGCCCCATTTGGACGGGCTGGCATTTCAATAGCGGACGAGATTTTTGTAAGGTCATCGGTTACTTGTTTGACAATCTGTTGCTGTGCTTGCTCGGCTGGCTGCAAGATAGCGTCGGCCAACATTGGGTCAATCGCGGCAGCCGCCATGTCCAAGAGAGCATCCACATTAATGCGGCCATTCTTGTCGAGTTGCAATAACGACACAAGCTGATTGAGCTTTGCTTCTTGTGTCTCTGGGTCGGTGTTCAAGACATCAAAATTAATCATGATGTCAAAGTCCTCATCAGGATTGCCCTTATCAAACCGCTGCGGGTCAGGCACACCTGTAACACGGAAGAACACTTGTTCTGGGCCAAAGCGTTGATAGCACTTGAATGACATCTTGATGACATCGCGCACATGACCCAAGAACTTGTCTACAAAGAACTGCTGTTTGATAGACGACAAAGGATTTGTTGGGTCTAGGCCAACAAGATTGTCAGCCGTCTTGAGCTGCGTGTTCTCCATCTCTACAGACCCTGCATTGTATTGCGGCACAGGGCCAAACTGGAACTCACCAGCGCGGCGATAGGGAACGTAACGGCCCGGCCCCCAGTCTTTGGGTTCATTGCCCACAGGGTGTAGCACAGGAGGCAGGGTAGCCATGCTGTTGCGGTCAATGCGGCTGTCGCGTTCCACCTTCACTTGCCATTGAATACCACGCAGCAAGTCAGAAACATTCTGTGTATCATACAGACGTTTGCTGTTTTCAAAGAGCCGTGTAACAACCACAGGATAATCCTCGTAGCCATTCATCAGCTCAAATTTTGCATAAGCAGGAACATTCTGCGCCTCTTTCTTGCGGTCTAGGTCACGATGGAATACGGTGCAGTAGATACCTTCAGAGTTGTCTTCCTTGTCAATCAACCGTTGATAGCCATACACCACTTCAATGAGTTCATTGGCCTCATAAATTTGTGTGGTGAAGCCGTAGTTACGGCGGCCATTAAGTTCTGTCTCAATCGCGTTCACTTTAATCCCGCGATAATGCTCAATGACGTAATCCACCCATTCTTTATCCCAGCCCTCTGTGCCAACCTTGTTTTGCAACTCTTGGGCTGT